>TARA_R110002050_G_scaffold13271_2_pt1 | contig 13179 bp, 9 predicted proteins | sample TARA_R110002050 | Tara Oceans TARA_R110002050 (sample SAMEA4396988) | marine metagenome | biome: Polar Biome; feature: [DCM] deep chlorophyll maximum layer (ENVO:01000326); material: water (ENVO:00002006), including particulate matter (ENVO:01000060) such as... | depth 25 m
TGCTTGTCCAGCTTGATTTACAGTACCAATTAAACCAGCAGTTCTACCTGCTTCAGTTGTTGCATTAGCTTGATCTACAACTCTGTTTACAGAAGAATTTAATCCCATATTTTCTGGTAATGGTTGAAAGCGTTTTAAATAATCTGAGTTTTTTTGAAAAATACTAAGACTTTTCAAGTAAGGACCTATGATTGTTTTAAAAGTATTTCCAAAACCATGCACCAATGGTAACATTGCAACATCAACTGTTGCAGCAATTGTTGCTTTACCCATTGAGGTATATGTACCTGCATCTCTTATAATAGAAGCTGTCTGTCTGCTTAAAGCTGTAACAGGTTGTGTTAGTGAAGTTCCTAAAATTTGATTTTTTATATCAGTAAATACATTTAAAATTCGTGCAATATTATCTACAGGTACATTGTCGTATAATAACTTTAATTTTAAATCATTATTAAATTGTATTAAATGTTGATCTCCAAATTCTTTTGCTATTTCAAATGCCGACACATTTTGTTTATAATAACTATCGCTTAAACGATCTGCATTTAAATCCATATAATCATAAAAAAATTCAGGATCTAATTTCCTACGAGACAATAAATATTTTGTGCCTACAGCATAATTTGTATCTAAATCTCTTAAAGAATTTTTGGCTAAACCTGATATGCTATCTAAGTCTCCTGTTCGTATTTCTTCTATAAATAATTTATTATAAAAAGATTGTACTACTTTACTATCTACAGCTTTTGTTGCTAAAGTATGTTGTGTTAATAAATCTTTTCCAAATCGTTCAGCTTCCATAAAAATTTCTTGTCTACCTAATTGATAATCAAAAGTTACATCACTTTGCTTTACTAAAATTTGTGGTTTATAACCAAATATTTCCATAAATTTTTTATAACTATCTGTATTTTTTTTTGCCTTAAATTTTTCTGCTATATGTTTTCTTACCATATAGTTAATTTCTTCCGTTTGTTGATCTGGATTTGCTTTCCATTGTTTATTAATTCGTTCTGCAAAATCATCAGGATTTTCTTGTACTTTACTCATTAACCAATGACGAGGTGTATAATTTTCTATTTGTGATTCTGTTGATGCAAAATCTTTATATTTAGGTTGTGCTTCTATTTCATCATCTAATCTGTTTATTGTTTTTTTTGCTTCATCTAAAGCATCTTGCACTTCGCTTTGTTTTTTTGTACCTTTAGCAATAGCATCATTAGTTGTCTCTACAAATCTCTGATATGCATTTAATTGTTCTGTTTTAATATTTATAAATTCATTAACAGAATTATTATTAGCAAACATTTTATATTCTGCTAATTTAGATTGCCATTCATCATAAAAAGTTTTGTTGTTTTGTATTGCTTTTTTTAATAAAGCTACTTCTACTTTATCTAAAACATATTCACTATCCATTAATTGTGCACCTTCTTTTAATTTATCAGGAAACATTTGAAAAAATGTTATATTCTCAAAAAATTCTCTTTCTTGAATATGTTGTTGTTGATACTCTCCTTTTTGCACTTTTCGTTTTATTGCATCACCTAGTCCTAAAACACCTCTAGTTAAATATGCTTTATAAACATTTGTATTTGGATCAATATCTCTATATCCATCATATAAATTTTGCATAGTTGTTTTATATTCATTGTATCTAACAATATGTTGTGCGTGAATTGCTGTAGTTACTGAATTACCAGAGGCAACACCTAATTCAACAGCCTTAGTCATTGTTGCATCATCACCAGCTAGGCGAAACAGATTCTGTTCTATATATGGTTTATGTTGCAATCCAGCTTTGCCTAATAATTTTGGTAAATTATTTAACATACTAATGCCCGGTGATATACTTTCTAACGCATTAACAAAACCTTTTATAAATTTATTTACTTTGGTTGTTCTATTCGCTTGTAAACCATTTATCCATTCAGCTAAAACATAATCATTTAATTCGCCATCTGTGTATTTTTTAAAAGCAACACCATATTGATGTTTATATATTTCTTTACGAGCATGAAAAGCTACAAAATCATCAAAATCAGAAATTATATTTTTGGCATAAGGTTGTCCATTTGCACCAAATATTTGTGCATTTTTTTGATGATACAAATAATGTGCATAATTTGGATCTATTTCTAAATAAACATTTTTTGGATTTTTATCATTCACATTTACAAAATTATTTTTTTTATTTTTTAATTTATCATACGCTAATTCATTAATTTTATTTTCATAAGCAGCATATTCTTTAGGACTAAATTTATAATTTTTTTTAAATCCTAAATCTTGAGGTCTAAATTGATTATGCATAAACTCATGTAATGTTACAAATTCTGACCATTCTTCTTTTGTAACAAATGCATTTTTTTTAAATGGAACTACACCATTAACAGTAGGTTTAGTCCAAGGTGCATTAGGAAAATCAGCTTCTATAGCATCTGTATCTACATAAATTGTTTTTTCGCTATCGTTGTAATATGCTTTTTTTCCAGTAGGTGTTTTTCCACGAACAACATTTTTTACTCCATTTTCTCGTGCTTCTATTAATTCTCTACGAAAATTTATTTCTTTAATAGATTTATATTTTGTAGCATATGATGCATTTTTTTGTTTAACTTTTGGTCCTATTCGTTGTAATCTATCTTTCCTAACTCCAGTTTTAGACAAAGATGTTTCTATATAATCTTCACTTAAAAATTTTCTAATTGTAACAGGTTTTGCATTTACCAATGAACCTTCTTCATTAACAATATTAACTTTATCGCCTACTCTAAATTCAGCAGAATCACTTAATCGTTCATTTATTTTACCTGCTTTAATATTGCCTTTTACTATATCTTTATTACCTTTCATTTGTACTGTTATATTAGGTGCTAATTGATTTAGATTTAAATTTATTTTTGGCAACGGAACATTTATTTTACTATCTTCCCAATATGTTTTACCTTCAGCTTCTGTATGTGCTCTGAAAAATTTTTGTATATTCTGTGCCATTGTTCCACCAGTTTTTTTCTTAACTGTTTTGTGTACAGCATCATTAAATATTTTATCTTTAGGAAATTCATTAGGGCGAGCAAGCGTGTTTCTTCCAAGAAAACCACCAATAAATCCACCTGCTAACGCACTAGCACCAATCATTGCAACACCTTCTTCTAGTGTAGCTGTTGGATCTAATGCCTGTCTTATAGGTTCAGTTGCACCTACAGCTAAACCTGTTGCTGCTCCTGATTTAATTGCTCTCATACTATAACTTACACCTCCTCGAGCAAACCAACTTCCCGGAATAATGTAAGTTAATGGATCAAAAAAACCTGTAGATAAATGCATTAATAAACTATCTTCTTGTGCTATTCTTGCTCGCCTAGCATTGTTTCTATTAATTTTTTCTTTAATATTGTCAGCATGTTTTTGATTAACTACATTTGTAAATTCTTTAGCATATGTTTCATATCCATTGATATACCCATTAGCAAAAGGATCAAAACTAAAATCTATAGGTTTCCCAAAGTAATGTTCATCATTGACTAATGTATCAATCATTTGTCCTGCCCAATTTAACATAAATGAATCTTTATAAAATTGTGTAGCTGATAACGATTGTGTACTCGGTGCAATTGGTGCTCTACTAACTGGTCTACTATAAACAGGAGTAGCCTGTATAGTAATGTCTGCCTGTTGCGTTTGCGTTGGCGTTAAATTATTTTGATTGTAATTTATACTGTTTGACATATTGATTTTCGTCTTGTCTTTTTTTTAATATTTTTTTTTGTTCTCTTGCACTAATGCCTTTGCCTGTTGTTGATTCTAATTCAGCACTTCTACGTTTTAATCGTGCTTTTTCAGTTACAGTACTAAAATCATATTCTTTGCGTAATTGATTTAATTTATCATAATGTACCTGAGCATTAAATATTAATGGTGAACCAGTCAATCTATCTGTAAAATATGTATTATCACTCATAAAAGCATCTTCATCTGGGTTTCTATATTTTATTTTATAAACATGTTCATCAGGTAAATAACCATATTCAGATGATGATTGCACAGGTTCTAAAAATAAAGTTGTATCTGAATCGCCTATTTTACCAAATTTCCATTTTTGTAACAATTCTTGTGTATTAGGATTTATAAATTCTGGTGATTGCGAATTTTGTAAAAAATCTAATAATGGTTTACTTAAATAGATTGGTGATATTTCTCCATCTTCATTTGGCAATCCAACGTCTACTTCAAGTCTGTTAGGCATTAAAATTTCACTTGTATCTCGTTTTTGATTAAGAAGATCATACGTTGTTGCAGGTGTTGTCCATTCTGTTAAACCTATATTTTCTTTAGTCATTATTTCTTTTGTAACTGATTCTGCCATTCCTTTAGCTTTTGTTAAATCTAAATTTTCTATTGTTCCCCCTCCTAATAATCTTTGCATAACAGTTTCTTGTATAATATTATGCACTTTTACACTCATGGCTCTGTCTGATCCAAAACCAAAACCAAAAATTTTAAACGAGTCAAATGCTGAATTAATACCCTCATAAACTTTTTGTCTATAATCTTCATTAGTATTTTTATCTTCTCGTATTAACTCTTCTAATCTTTTTTTTGCATTTGTTTTATATGAAGTAATTTGTTCATCATACAACACACCATCTTGCATTGCATATAAATTAGAAAGATACACAAGTTTATTTTCTGTAGCATCTGATAGACCTAACATAGGTATTCTGCTTTGTATAAGTGTTTGCTGATCTCCTGTTTTATTATTCGTTACTGTTCGTTTAAAATTTTCTAATAATCCAAGTCCAGACACTACACCTCTTATATAATTTGGATCATTTCTTTCAATTTGAGTTTCAGCTATTTTTACTACTTCGGATGGTGGATAAGGTAATGTTGCAGCATAACCTATAAGAGTGCTTGGCAATTCAACAGCAGCTGGATCAAATGGTATGCCCATGTTTGCTCCTTCACGTGCTACAATTTCTTGTAAATTTGGATCAGTTAATATTTTTTTATTAATTTTAGAATAATTTGTTGGATAGATTGCATTTTTGTCTGTTTTCTTACGATTAAACAAATCTAGCAAAGCACCACCACCACTTACATTATCTACAATACCATCTATATCTGCTAACTTTTTATTTATAAGTGTTCTTATATCGGCTAAAGAACTACTAGACTGCCCTGCTAAATCTTTTAATAATTCTTGTTTTGTAATTGATATTTTTTTTCCTTGAGAATCTTGTAAGGTTGCTCGTGTTTGTGTATTATTAAAAACTCTTTTCATTTCTGTAAGATTTTTTGTTAATACATTGATTTGTCCAAGTGAAGCACTAGCTACATTGTCTACTGATAAATATGCACCATAGTTTTTAGTAAATGTAATTTGATTTTCTATATCTTGCACTAAGTCTGCTACTTCCATCATAGCATCTGTATTTTGCATAGATGGATTAGATTCAATAATATTTAAAAATTTATCTTTTTCAAGTATTGCATTTTCAATAAGATTTGCATCTATTAATTCTTTCATGTTGCCTAACGAATCTTCTATAAAATTTGCAGTATCAATTTCTGTTCGTTTTATTGCTTTATTAGTTTGATGTACATCTATAGCTTTAGTATATCCTGTAATAATATTGTCTATTTCAGGCATCATATAACTATTAAATTTATCTGGTAATTCAGAAGTCATATGTTCTATAATAGGCATCATATCATTATAAAAATTTTCTGTAGTTCCATTGTTTGTTTTCGCATCTAAATGTTTTTGATGTGCTATTTTATCAATTTCAGTTTTAATTTGTTTTTCTAATTTAGCATGTGCTAAAGTGTCATAGGCTTTTTGTGACGCTTGAAAAAAATATTTATTATCTTCTAAAGGTTTATATTGTTTTTGCAAACTTACATTACCTTCATCATCTGTCATTTCAGTAGAAATTGTTTCAAAATTTAATTTTTCTGCATTAGCTTCTGCTTGATTCATATCGTATTTTTGTGCAATCGTCATTAGAGTTGTACTAACATTATCTGTAGTTTTTGCCCATTGTTGTTGTGCTAATTGTTCTGCACGAATAGCATCACTAAAACCCTGTCCACGATTTATTTGGATTCTATTTTGATAATTAACTTTTTCTTGAGATTTTTTAATTGCCATAATACTATGAAAATAAATTATCGTAATCAATATTAGCACTTGCTAATGTACCAAATGCATTGCCCACTGTTTGTGTAGTCAATGCTTTGCTAGAAGATTTATATGCACTCCTACTAGCTTGCTGACTTAATCCTGTTTGTTGAATACCATATTGTGCATTAAGTTGATTTTCTATACCCATCATTCTTATATTACGCACATCTTTCTTTTTAGCTTTTACATTTGATGCAAAAAAACGACCAAAACTTGGACTATCTACTATTTCTGATCCAGATGTAGTTAAAAATGTTCTGTTTTGTTTATATTCTGTGCGAGCTTGGTCCTTACGTCTTGTTATTTGTTGATTCATTGCAAGTGCTTCACCTTCAGCTTGTTGTTTTCTTTGTTTCATTTCTAATGCTAATTGTTGCTGTCTTATAGATTCTTGTCGTTTCATAGCTTGTTGTTGTTGTCGCATCCCATATAATGACACTCCAATAGAGGTTACTGCTAATGCTGCTGTTATACTACACATACTAAAAATATACCTCCGAAGTAATTGATATAATTCTAAAAGGTACAGGAATAGATTGTGTAATACTTACATTTGGCTCTGTACTATATCCTAAACTATGTATTTCTTTTTTTCCTGTAAAACTTGTCATTGCACTACCTGTTTGTACTCCATTACTAAGTAATACATCTTTTTGATTAATTTGTAAATTATAAGTCTTATTCAATTCTAATACAGTTTTACCAATTTTTTTTGGCATACCATATAATGAACCTAATCCTCGTACAGCTTGTGTAGCTTCTATCGGCAATGTTTCTATTTCTATTGTATAATCTAATCCAATATCACAAGCACTTGCAGGATTTTGAAAGGTAACAACTCCTGAACTATTAACTACACCCGAACCATAATAATTAGTATCTCCATCTTCTGTAGATCCCGAAGTGCCATGCACAGTTTTACCTACTAAATTAGGTGCGGAATTAAGACCACTCCATACTCTACTTGTTTGAAATACTAAAGTTACATTATCATTTTGTGTTGCATTAACATCTAATATTAATATGTACTCATTTGTACTTCCTGTAGGATTAACACTTTGTATTGTATAAAGTGTATCTGTTCCTGTAAATTTAAATGTTTCTCCTGCTGTTGGTGCACTCGTTGATCCATCTATAATTAGTTGTTTAGTACTGTTAATTGCACCTTTAACTGCTGGTGCTCCATGAGGTATGTAACTTGCTGATAAAGTTTTAGTAACACTACAATCAGTAGGCACAGCATATACAGAATTAGCAAATTGCTCTAAACTATAAACTGTTGCTCCATTAATTGTTCTCTTAACAGCAGTATATAAAAAATTAGTTATTCCTGCTACTGATTCAAATAATCCGTCTGTATTATAAACTACCCATCCTGCTATTTTTTCTTGTCTATGTGCAGTAAAAACTCCTATAGTTCCATCATCATTTACAAATAATATAAATTGTTCTGTTCTTGATCCCGCTGATCTAACAATTGCACTATCGCTTGGAGAAGATATAGCTTGTGGAGATAAAAAAGTTAATACAGCAGGAGTGTATTCTTCTAAAGATGAATTATAAAAATATTCTCTTACTGTTTTACCATTTGGTTGTACAAATAAAGCTGCTCCATCAAAAAGTCTTGGCATACATTTTTGTGAACATCCTAATGAACTTTGTCGTTTAATTTGAATATCTGTTGGTGTCAAAGGTTTACCAACCTGAGGTTTTAAAAAAAACTCACCTGTGCTTGTAAATATTTCTAAATTTTTGCCTGAAACAAGATGTCTTATTTCATTAACATGATCCGATGAAATATTTATTTGTATAGAATCAGTATCATCTGCATCACCTACATTAAAATTAAAAAAATCTGTTACTGTACTTCCTGCAATAAAATCGGGTAAGGCAGTACCTCCTGCAATAAATAATCGTTGTTGATGAAATTTTGCTGTTTTTGGAAATCCATTAACTGAACTATATACCTGCTCATCCCATTTTCGTGTTGGTGGGTGACCTACAATAGTAACATTAACACCACCTCCATCTTGTGAGTCATTAGCTGTATCACTACTATCTGCTGTAAATTCATAGTGATTATCATCTACAACTGTAATTGTTTTTGCTCCATTTAAATTTGCTGCTGCTAGTCCATTACCATCAGCATCAAATATATCTTCTGCACCAGCAATTGTTATAGATGCTCCTGTTGTAAATCCATGTGCTACATGAGTTACTTTAACAGTACTTGATCCTTGTGAACCAGCAAAAGGATCATCATCTAATTCTATTTTTACTGCTTTTTTTAGAGTGCCTGTAACTGTCGTTGCATTTGTAAATCCACTTATTAATATTTCTGATCCATGATATCGTATTCGTGTGCCTACATAAGCACTTGTAAAATAATCTGCACTTGTAACACAAGTCACACTACCTGCTGCTGTTGCATTTATATCTAAAGTTATAACATCATCAGCAAACTTAAAATAAGGTTGATAAACTTGTTCTCCATTAAGAGATTCTTTAAAAGCAAAGTCACTTCTTGAAAAAGTAGTTGCACTTAATCTTTTAATAATACTTGGTATAAATGTTTCATGTGCAACAAGCATAGTGTCACCTTGCATAGTTACTGTAAGTTCAAACAAATTTGCAGTTAGCCAAGGACAACTTGTTATTGTTTGTAATAATGTGCCATTAGAAGAATATATTTTTAATACTGTATTTTGAAATGCTATTATATATTCTTGCTCATCATTGAATACAAAAGCTTCTAATCGTGATTGTGCACCTAAATCGGCTCTAAAAACTGTTCCTGCTCTTCGCTCTATTGGTCCTTGATTTAATGAAAATACATTGCGTGCTTTTTTTAATGCTTGTGCATATGGTGCTAAATCAGTTCTACCTATAAATGTTTGATCTACTTCTCCTCGTGTAAAACTATTTTGATGAGTTCTTGATACTGGCATATTTTAACTTGAAGTTGGTACTACAGCTGTTATGCCATTTACTGCTCCTCTATGTCTGACCTCTATTAACAGGCTAGATTTTAATTTTCTAGTTGTCTGTGTTTGTGATTCTGTTGCTCTTGCTACTCTTAATTGTTCAATGGCTCGTCTTTGATATAACACAGATAATTGATCATTTCTGGCTATTGCACCTGCAAATAAAGATGCTAATTCAAAGATTATGATTTGTGAAAAATAAGGAGGTAGATCATTTTCATGAGGTTGGAAAGTATAATCACATACTACTGTATCACTGGTTGATGTGTTTGTAAAAATAAAATCTCCATATCGGTCATAGGTAATGACAGAATCACTTACAGTACAAGTGTGTATAAGGATTGCATCATTAGGTATAGCGTATGAAGAATCGTACCGATCCAATGGATCAGTTGTGCTTTTAGATAAAACTGCTTGTTTACTTGCAAATCTCCATCTTGCACGAGTAAGTTGCTGTCGTAATGTAGATTCATACAGTTGATTAGATACTGCACTTTCTGTCGTGTTATCATTAAACGAAGCAATAGTATTAGCACCAATAAGAACCAAAGCTTGATTACATATATCTATCTTACTTAATGCCATAATAAATTCCTAAATAAAGGGGAGATTGCTCTCCCCGATATTATTACGTTCCGTTAATCGTAGTAACAGTTGCTGCCGCAGTTGCTGAAGCAACGACAATTGCATCCATTGTTCGTGTGCCACCTGTAGCTCCGACTACTAATATAATGTCGTTTTGTTTTAGTCTGTCTGTAACAGTATTAAAGTAACCAGAAGCTATAATTGAACTAATTGCATCAGCACTATTATAGATATAAAGTTGTTGGTCACCACCTGTTGCTACCATTTTCAGAGTTGCTTTTGTAAATGCCATGTTATCCTCCTATTCATTAATAATACATTGGATCATACCATCACCATCAATCTCAACAGCACCCATACTCATGTAAGATGTAATTAAGTTTGATACTTTTTCTGGTATGTAATTTACTTCAGTTCTAATATCAGAACCTACAGCAAGTCCAATTGCAGATTTATGATAAGCATGACAATCTCTTGCAGCACCAGCGAGAGTTAAACCAGAATGTGTAAACCACATAAAGCCTAACCATCTTTTAGCAGTAAGACCACCAGCATAAGGAAGGTCACTCTCTCCAACATATTCTGCTCTTGAGAATTGATCTAACTGTAATAAGTCTGCCCAACCTGCTGACGATACTAAGAAGTATCTTTGCCCATCATCAGGAACATCAGCACCACCAAATGTTTCATAAACAGTTAGTGCTTTAGCTAGTGTTAAACCTGCTGAACCATGAGCAATGTTAGCTGAGTTTGAACCAGCATCAAGTATATCAATGATTAACTGGTCAGTTTTTCTACCGAGAGCAGATGCTGCACTTTGAGAAAGAACTTGTCTTTCATCAATGTTAGTTTTTAACTCATCTAGTCTATCAACATAATCTGCTGCATAGAAATCTGCGAGTGTAACATCTACTGTGTTATGAGTAATTTCCATTGTTGGAACATTAGCGTGTCTACTTTTTTCAGTAGCTGTACCTTTACCCACTTTTTGGAATCGTGCTTGACTCCCTTTTACATTATTAAGCATTCTAACAGTATTCTTTAGTTTAGAACCCATACGCTGATAAGCCATATGGACTTCAGCTTCAAATTGCTTAATAAATGCAGTTGTTATGGATGTAGCCATAATAAACTCCTTTATTAGTTAATATTAAACAAATTTCAAGTTATCCATTTCGTATCAACTGGGTTGTCCTATAGCGTGGACCCAAATGTTTTAGAATGGGCTCTACTCCTTTTTGAACCTTATAGCAAGGTTCTTTATAAAAGTATAACATTTTTACTCCTTTGACAAGTATCTCTTGATCTTTAAATGTAAAACCTAAAAACTTTAACCATTTAATAGTTTTAGTTTGTTCAGCAGTACACATATTATAAAGATATTTATATTGTTCTTCTATATACCTAACAAAGATAACATTGCCTTTGCAAAATTTAACAAAATTAGTAAAAGGCTCTTCTGTTGATAAAAACCATATTGCTGCTTTATTTGTATCTAATCGTGTAGGACATGCACCCCACATAGCAATAACTTCATGTTGATCATTAAATAAACTAAAAGTAATTGTGTTTTTTCTATGAGCACGAAACGGAAACATAAGTGCAGATAATGGGTCTTGTCCTACAGTTGCAAGTTCGTATTTATCAAGTTGTTTTAGTTTAGGTGCAAGTTCAAAGCAATCATCAGGGATTGCTATATCCATATACATTATCCTCTATATAACCTTTGAAAAGCATCATCTACTTTTCTTACATACGATTCATCTCTATGACGAGAATCAAAATATCGTGGATCTTTCATCATACCACGCACTTCATCTAAACTAAGTTGATTAATAGGTCGTGACTGAACATTTTGTGATACAGTTTGTTTATTCATATCCATAATACGTTCCAGTATTTCTATACCTTCTGCTGATTGTCCTAATGTTCCACTTAATATTTCATATTGATCGGGTGAAAAATAACTATTTGTAAAATTATCAACAGCTTCTAAACGAGCATCTGCATTTTCTCCAAGACGTTCCATTTCTCCATCTAAATCTGGTTCAGCGTTTTGTTGCATATCAATATATTTATTAATACCTTCTTGAAAAGTCTCATTGTCATAAGCATTTTCATCACAATGAGTCTGCCACCAATCCATCATAGGATTAGCCATAACTTGTTCTTCCGTAATATTTTCTGGTAAAGATGGTAAAGTATATTCTTCAGGCTTTTCTGCAATAGCTTCATTAGATAGTTCATCTATTAATTCATCTTTTAGTTCTTCTTTTTTACCACCAACATATTGTTCTAAATTAGTATATGACTTTAGAAATTCGTCAGTCATAATTTCACCTTTTTCAGCATCCCAAAATTTTTCTGGTATATTTTCTGGTCGCTCTAATGGTGATGCATCCTGTGTACTTTCTGCCTGTTCAGTAGGTTGTGCAGGTTCTGGATTTATAGGTTGTACTTCTTCTGTGTTAACTTCATCTGACATTTAATTTCTCCTGTACTATGTTTTGACTTTTTCCTTTATTAGTTCTTCTTTGTAATAAACCCACTAAATATCTTTGTCCTTCTAAGTGTCTAAGTGTATTATCAGTTACCTCACTTCCTGCTACTGCTTCTATGGTTATTGATTTTAAATATTCTAAAACTTTTATACCATTAGGTTGTGAAAACAAACTTTGAAATATGTTATTAAGTTCTGTTTCTTTTTCAGCAGAACGTGTGTAATTATCTAATCCAACTAAATTTTTAGTATTTACTGGCTTCATACTGTATTTGTATCAAATTAGGTAACAGCTTTCAAGCCTTTTTGAACATCTTGTGGCTTCATAGGTTGTCCTTGTTGTGCTTGTGCTTGTGCTACTTGTTGCATTTGTTGTAAAGCAGCTTGCATTTCTTCTTGTGATCGTATGAGTTCTTCAGGCACACCTAGTTTTTTAGCAATAAATTTTGCAGCTTCATCTTGTTTAATTAAAATATTTAATAACTGTGGTCCAACTCGTGCTTGTATTAATCCTAAAAATCTATCTAATGTTGCTACATCTTGTTGTTGTTGTGCTTGTGCTAATGGTGAAGATGAACGTATTTTAATTTCTCTACCATTTACAACAGGTATTTTAATTCTGCCTTGTTTTTTTAATATATAAATTACTCTTTGTAATACAGGAGTTACTAATTCTGCTTGTAATCTTCCAAATGCAGCACCAATCTGTCTTGATAAATCTGCCATTCGTTCAGCAACTTCGGTTGCAGACATAGGTGTTTTTTCATTAGGATTACCTAACATATCATTGTACAATGCTTTTTTAATATTTGTTCTCATATCTCTTAATACTAAATCAGAAACTTGAAAATTACCTGCTGGTGCAACAGGCGTTAATCCTGTACTACCTTGTGCTTTTGGTATAATCGTTCCCGGAATTA
>TARA_R110002050_G_scaffold244588_1_pt1 | contig 13174 bp, 7 predicted proteins | sample TARA_R110002050 | Tara Oceans TARA_R110002050 (sample SAMEA4396988) | marine metagenome | biome: Polar Biome; feature: [DCM] deep chlorophyll maximum layer (ENVO:01000326); material: water (ENVO:00002006), including particulate matter (ENVO:01000060) such as... | depth 25 m
AAAACCTCCAAAGAAGTTAGAATCGTTATGAAAAAAGGACAAGCTATGAAAGAACACAAAGCCCCTTTTCCAATCGTAATAGAACTTTTTAATGGTACTGTAGATTTTGGTGTTAACGGTAAGAGCCAGATCCTTAAAAAAGGTGATTTAATTGCTTTAGATGAAAACATACCACACGATTTAACTTGCATATCAGATTGTATCGTTCGATTATCGGTTTCTAAATATGATAGTATTGAACGTATTAACGCAACATTATAACCCCAAAAATTTAAAATTAATCACAATGAAAAAAACATGGATTGCATTTATTAGTGTCATTGTATTATCCTTCATCACACTAATTTGGATTGGAAGCGAGGTTTACCAAACACAACCTCCTATACCAGATACCGTTATTGTTAAAGAAACCCAAGAAGTTCTTTACACCAAAGAAGACATTCAAACAGGACAAAACGTTTGGGAATCTATTGGAGGTATGGAAGTAGGCTCTATTTGGGGACATGGTAGTTATGTAGCCCCTGATTGGACTGCCGATTGGATACATAAAGAAGCTGTATTTATGCTCAATGCATGGGCAAAAAAAGATTTTAATTCTAAATATGAAGATTTAGATGTTGAAAATAAAGCTGCTCTAAAAGCCCGTTTAATTAAAGATATTAAAACTAACACCTATAATAAAGCAGACAAATCGATAACCATATCGGAAAGTCAATTAGCTGCCATTAAAGATAATATTAAACATTACACAACTATTTTTTCTGAAGGCAAAGAAGTTTACGCGATTCCTAAAGGTGCTTTAACGGATGCTAAAAAATTAGAACAACTCAATGCTTTTTTGTTCTGGACATCTTGGGCTGCCAGTACCAACAGACCTGGTAAAGATTATACCTACACATCAAACTGGCCACACGAACCTCTAATTGACAATACAATTACCAAGGGCTCGTTAATATGGTCTGGTCTATCCATTGTATTACTTTTACTATTTATTGGTATTCTTACGTATTATTATCTATTAAACCATGAAAAAGGCGATTTGGTTACAAAACCGGATACCGATCCCCTTAAAGACCTCAAATTATATCGCTCTCAAAAAGCCCTGTTAAAATATTTTATAGTTATCTCTTTACTTATTGCCTTACAGGTTGTTTTAGGAGTTATCACCGTACATTATACCGTTGAAGGGCAATCCTTTTTTGGTTTCAATTTGTCAAGTATTCTCCCCTATTCCGTAACTAGAACATGGCATACACAACTTGCTATATTTTGGATTGCTACTATATGGCTAAGTACTGGACTCTTTTTAGCTCCTATGATTTCGGGCAAAGAAATGAAATACCAAGTTTTTGGTATCAATTTCTTATTCATTGCCTTAATAATTATAGTGTTTGGTTCCATGTTTGGTGAATGGCTGGGCATACACCAATTTTTAGATTTAACAACTAATTTCTTTTTTGGTCACCAAGGTTACGAATACATGGATCTAGGTCGGTTTTGGCAAATATTTCTGGGTATAGGCTTAGTGCTTTGGGTTATTATGGTAAGCCGTCATCTAATTTATGGTATTCGTAAAAATGACGAATCTAAACACTTACTTATTATATTATTAATATCAGTATTAGCCATTGGCATGTTCTTTTTCTCTGGACTTATGTACGGTGAAAATAGTAGCCTACCTGTTATTAATTATTGGAGATGGTGGTTAGTACACTTATGGGTAGAAGGATTTTTTGAAGTATTTGCAACCGTAGTTATTGCATTTATATTTTCAAGAATGAAAATCATATCTACAAAAACTGCCGGACGTGTATCTGTTGCCTCAGCTTCTATATTTTTAGCTGGTGGTATTATTGGTACGTTGCACCACTTATATTATTCAGGAACACCTATTCAGGCGATAGCTTTAGGAGCCACTTTCAGTGCTCTGGAAGTTGTACCACTTACGCTTATGGGCTTTGAAATTAGAGAAAACTGGAATCTTTTAAAAAGCAAACAATGGATGCAAAAATACAAATGGCCTATATTTTTCTTTATAGCGGTTGCTTTTTGGAATTTTATAGGCGCTGGTGTTTTTGGTTTCTTAATTAACCCACCTATTGCTTTGTATTACATACAAGGCTTAAATACTACTGCGGTACATGCTCATGCGGCTTTATTTGGGGTGTACGGTATGTTAGGTATGGGATTTATTTTAATCTGTTTACGTTTCTATTCTGATAGAACCTGGGTAAGCACAAAATTAAAAAGAGCTTTTTGGCTACTTAATATTGGTTTAATTGCCATGATAATTTTAAGCTTACTTCCCGTAGGTATTATTCAAGCTTATACATCTATAACTAAAGGGTATTCTTTTGCTAGGGATTCCGAATTACTCTACTCTCCTACTTTACAAATACTTAAATGGTTACGTATGGTTGGCGATATTATATTCTCAGTTGGTATTTTTTACTTCTGTTGGTTTACAATTGATGAAACGTTATATAATCTCAAAAGAAAAGACAAGAAATAAAAACAATAACAAATCAAAGTTGGCCTTTTCTTGTTGTTTATGGAATTTGTATGGACCATAAACCCAAAATAATAATCATATTAACGTTTACTCTGTTTTTGATAAAATAATATACATTTTAATTTCCTTTCAATACGCTCTGTAGAAGGCAACAGAAGTTTATTGAAAGGAAATTCTTTTTTGGGTTCTGTGGCCTTTATAATAACTTCTTACATTAAAGTTTTTAATTCATTCCAATCATGAATACAAAAGGCCCTTCTTCTTCAAAATCTATAATTCTTCAAGAAGTATATTTTAGGGTTAACTTTGCACAAATTAAAGGTATCTTTAAGAACATATATATCAATAACTTAATAACCCAAAGGTCCGAACCTTGTTCCAAAATCCCTTTATTTACTATATTTCTTAACCTTTAAAAAATAATTAAGTACAATAATAATGAAACATTAAACGAAATTTAACGAACCGGCCTGAAAACAAAGAACCTTACTGCCAAAAAAAAGTTGAAGGTTCTACATGTAGAGCGAACAGAAAAAATGTCGAACCTTTTAGTATTAGAATTAGAGAAATTTTATTCAATATTATAATTCTTACTAATTAGTTTAAATATCAAAATCAAACAATTTTAAAGATTCAAATCCCTCCTGCCCCAATTTCGAAAAGATAGGTGTTAATGACCCCAGTAAGAAACATAACAAGACATAGTTTAAGGATTATGCTTTGGAGTTCATTATTCCTTTATATGTTTTTAGCTGTTTCTTTACTCTGCGTTAATTATGTAAAAAGGTCTCGGTTATGTGTTATCCAAGATTTCAAAAATTACTTTCATATTAGCGCTTTAACATTTATTACTTATAGCCATCGCTTAGTATTTTTTGTAATTCTTTAAAATTTGTTATTCTAATATTTTGACTTTTAGGATTGAAATTCAATTTGTCATATAAAATAGTGTCAATTCCTAACTCATTTGCTGCTTTAATTTCTGAATTTGGATCGTCACCAATAACTAGGATATCCTCGGTTTTTAAATCAAGTCGTTCTAAAATATCTCTAAAAACATCTCGTTTAGTTTTTTGCGAAATTTGTGGGTCAACTATATGAATTTCTTTAAAATCTTTCTTAATATTTAACTGTTTTACCTTGCTTCGTTGCATTTTAGTAAATCCAGTAGTCACTAAAATCTTTTCAAAAGGCATTTTTCTAATTTCTTCGTAGTCTTCAAACGTGCTCATTTTCATAGAGCAAACCGTGTTTTTGAGCATTTTTAAACAATCTTTTAATAATTTTTCACTAAAACTATATTCTTCTGCAACTTTTTGAAAAGGTTTACGCATGATAGCTTTTTTTATCGATTCAATTTCTCCTGAAAATTCTCCGTTTTTTTCAATCAACTGAAATAAAGGTTTGAATAATTCATGTCCAATTGAAAAGACAGGATAAATTGTATTGTCTAAATCTAAAATTAAAAATTTTTTAGTCATCCTTTTTGTTTTTAGCAGCTTATAATCAACGTTTGTGTATCATAGTCCCGTTTTCGTATGGGATATTTTTACAGAAAAAATCATGTGGTATTGTCAACAGTAATATATAGACAATCGTCTTTTTCTTTTGTATTTAAATTTAATAAGGGTTAATAAACGTATCAATATCAGATTTTAACAAAACGGGGTTGGCCCCTTCACTTTGAGCTACCATGGCACCAACTGCACACGCAAAATCAACAGCTTCTTGTGGATCAACGTTATTTAGTAATTGACTTATCAAAGACCCTAAAAACGAATCGCCAGCGCCAACAGTATCAATCACTTTTATTAGATAGCCACTATTATAATAAAACTTGTCATCATATAACAAAACGGCTCCATGGTGCCCTTTGGTAACGCAGATGTGCTTGGTATTTGTTTTTTGAGAAATAAAACGAATATTCTGTTCCATAGAACGATATTTGGAATCTAAATACCCACTAACTTCATAAAGCTCATCATCATTAAACTTAATAAAATCAGATTCGTTCATTAATTTTATTAAAAGTTCTTTGGTATAATAAGGAGGTCTTAAATTTAAATCGAAAATTTTATATTTAGCTAGCTCTATAAGTTTAAATAATGTACCTCTTGAACTGTCGTCTCTTCCAGCAAGACTACCAAAAACAAAAGCATCGGAATTTTTTACAGCTTTTTTATTTATTTCTGTCAATCTGATTTTGTCCCAAGCTCTCGGGTATTTAATATCATAGGAAGCTGACCCTTTTTCGTTCAGCATCACTTTTACTTTTCCGGTTTTATATTCGTTGTGCACTTGAATACAACTAGTATCAATGCCAACATCTTTAATATATTTAAGTATTTCAGCACCATTTTCTCCTTGTCCAATGGCGCTAATCATGGTGACATCGTTACTTAATGCTTGCAATCTGTTTGCAACATTTAAAGGTGCTCCACCTATTTTTTTATGTGTGGGAAACACATCCCACAACACCTCTCCAAAACATGTTATTTTAGACATTTTTTTTAATTAAAATTATTCCAGAAGAAATAAAACTAGTCATTTCTTCTGGAATTTAAAAACTAACTCAATCTAAACACTCAAAAAATCAATATCCTGGATTTTGCTTATACAGTCCTCCAGTAAAATCTATCTCTCTTTGTGGTATTGGATAATACTCATCACGTCCTGCGGTAAAATGAGCACTAGCAAGAAAATCTCTTCTTGTTTTTTCAACTGCTAAATAGGCATTAAGTACTGGTTCTGCAATACCCCATCTTACTAAATCAAAGAATCTAGGGCCTTCCATACCAAACTCTAATCGTCTTTCAAACATTAAAGCCTTCCAAGCATTATCTTTAGACATACCCATAGGATACATTCCTATATTGTAAACGTTTGAGGCCCCAGCATCAAGTGGTCTTTGGGCACTTGCCGCCGCACGTGTTCTAATTTGATTAATAATTGTCACGCCTTCATCTACTTGATTTAATTGAATTAATGCTTCAGCTTTAAATAATAACACATCGGCATAACGAATAAAATCAACATTTTTAGAAGTTCCTACAAAGGGGCCTTCTTTTACATAGCATGAACAATCTGGTGATTGTTGTTCTTTCATGTTTCCAAAGTACCCATACACACCAGGATCTCTTGCCCAACTAAAATTATAAATCATATCACCGGGTGTATTGACTGTGTTCTTGTATTTAAATGGTCTTCCAGGAATTCCTACTGTATGATCAATCCTAGGATCTAATGTAACTCCTGAAGCCAACGGAGCTTCACCATTACCATCAATGACGTTGAAAATATCTGTATTATTAAAAGTGTCCAACATAGGCAATCCACTAGCGTCAGTTTTAAAGGCATTGACCATATTTTGACTTGCTAAATGAAATCCGCAACATCCATAAAGACCAGTCCCATGAGGAGAGTTTAAACCTGTAACATAACTTACTCTACCAACTTTTGTTCCATCATCTATAGAAAACTGAGCAGCCCATATAGATTCCGGCCCATTGTCATATCCGTCTAAAAAATTATCACCATAGTCAGGCTCAAGTGATCCAGTGACATCATTGGCATAATCTATAACTTCTTGTAATCTTGAAGTGTTGATATTAGTTACTTGATGTGCGTCATTTTGCTCATAGGCTTGATACAATCGCAATTTAGCTAAATATGCTGCCGCTGCATTTTTATCAGCTCTACCAACTTGGTCTTGAGCTTGTGGTAAATTGTTATAAGCAAATAAGAAATCGTCTGCGATTTTATTCCATAATTCCTCATTATCAATATCATTGGAAGTTGATGCTTTTTCTTCAGCTGTCATATCTTCCGTTATATAGGGTATTTTATTGAAAATCAATTTTAACATAAAATGAGAATGAGCACGCAAAAAACGTAATTCTGCTATTCTTTTTGTTTTATCTGGATAGTCAGCATCAGGAATTTCGTTTATAACCGACAACGCAAAATTTGCCCTCGAGATGGCCTTATAAAAATCAGTCCATGTTCTCGGTGCCATCCAGTCGCCCATGTCAGCTACGGTTAGGTTGTATTGCTCATATTTATCTATAACATCAACATCACCTCTACCTCCTCCACCTTTATAGGAATCATCAGAACGTACACTTCCGTAAACCCACATATTGGTTAAAGGTCCTATCATTTCGTCATTTGCAATACCCGCATAGGCAGCAATTACTAATGCTTCAGCATTTTCTGCTGTTGCAACATTTTCGTTAGACAATACCCCTTCTGGTTCATATTCTAAAAAATCTTTGCTGCATGCAGACAATATTATTGTTGCAAGTAAACAGCCAATTATCTTTATATTTTTTTTCATGACTTTTTTTATTTTAAAAATTAATGTTTAGACCAACAGATAAAGTTGTAGGCACTGGAATTCTATTTACATCTGTACGTTCTGGATCAGAGCCTATATAGTCTTTAGGTGTAAACCAAAATAAATTTTCTCCTTGGCAGTAAACACGTAACCCTGTCATTCCTGCCAATTTACTTATAGTTTTTTCTGGGAAAGAATATCCTAATTGCATGGTACGTAATTTGAAATAGGAATTTTTTCTGTAAATATAGTCGTTATCACCACCTATGTTATTTACAAGTGATAATGAAGGAATATCAGTATTAGTATTGGTTGGTGTCCATGCATTTAAAACACCAAGACCAGCATTTTCACGACTTTGAGTAAAATTATTCCAGAAAATATATGGATCTGTACCTATTCTGCCTGTAACTCCCGAACCAAATAATGAAAAGTCAAAGTTTTTGTAGTTTAAATCGATTCGAATACCATATTCAAGATCTGGCAATGTTGTACCAATAAAATCCCTGTCGTCACCATCTATCTTTCCATCATTATTTAAGTCAACAAACTTAACACCTCCTGGTCTAGCATTACTTGTTTGCACACCGCCGTTTGGATGCGCATCGACTTCAGCTTGACTTTGGAATAATCCATCCGTTTTATACCCAAATATTGAAAATACTGAGTGTCCTAAGATAGAATTATTTGCTGTACCAGGGTATCCTGCAAGAACATCAGCAGGTAAATAGGTGATTTTATCTTTAAATGCTCCAAAATTTGTAGAAACTGAGAAGCTAAAATCTTTATCGAATGATTTTGAATAACTTATGGCCAACTCCCACCCTTTTGTTTCGGTAGAAGCTCCATTTAATACACGTTGCTGACCTTCTCCTAACACCGATGGAATTGGTGGTGTAGTTAAAATGTCACTTGTTTTTCTGGTAAAATAATCGAAGGAACCAGTAACCGCTCTATTAAATAAACTAAAATCAACACCGTAGTTCCATTCTTTAGTTGTTTCCCATTTTAAATCTGGGTTTTCTGCTTGAGTAGAAACAAATCCAGATGGCAAATTACCTGTATTATTTCCATTGATATCATAAGCCGTACCTACGTTATAATATATGTTAAAAAAGTCGGGGACAAATTGATCTTGATTAGGTCCGTACCTTGACTCATACAATCCAAAACGAGCTACATCACCTATTTCCTGATTACCAACTTCACCATAACCAACGCGAAGTTTTAAATCTGAAATAGCATCTGTTTTAGGGAAGAAATCCTCATTTATAATTTTCCATCCAACTGTAGCAGCTGGAAAAATACCGTATCTGTTATTTTTACCAAATCGTGAAGAACCATCTCTACGTAAGGTAAAAGTTGCCAAATATTTATCGGCATAAGAATAATTCAATTTTCCAAATTGTGAAAGAGTCGTATGTGCAGTTGAAATCCCATTATTAGTTCGAGCACCTGTAGCTGCATTTAATACAAAATACGATTCTGATTCCACAGCAAAATCATCGGCTTGTAGAAATAACGTATCAAAATTCTCGTCAACCGATTCTAGACCTAAAATAGCTCCAAATTTACTGTCTCCAAATTCCAAATTATAATTTAAAACATTAGAAAAAACAAGCGATGAAAATTTATTGGTATCATAAATAAGTCTATTAGTGCCTCTGGTAATAAATCCGTTATTTACTTTTGGCTCAATATTTTTCTTTTTAAAGTCACTAAAATCAATACCCAATGTAGATCGGAATGTTAAATTATCTAATAATTTCAATTCGGCATAAACGCTTCCAAAGAAATTATTTTTTTCGGCATTATCCCATCTATTTAAATACTGCATAAGTACTGGGTTATTCCTATCAGAATACCCTGCACCTATAGGTCCAGCAAAATTACCATTGGCATCATACACAGGAATTGTTGGTGCTAGTGTAATAGCCAAACCGGGTGTTGGAGCACTACCAACGTCTGGAGAAGCTAATGTTTCATCAGATGTAGAAAACTGAGTGTTTACACCAAACTTAAGTTTATCATTAAATAACTTGGTAGAACCATTAATCTTAGCTGTATACCTATCATAATTAGTATATTTAAGCATACCAGTGTTTTTTAGATATCCAAAATTAACTAGTAAAGATGACTTTTCACTGCTTGCTGAAACCGTTACCTCATTGTTGAATACATAACCTGGTTCATAAGTTGCATCTTGCCAATCTGTATCTCCAGCTGGAACGCTAGTATCACCACCAACAAAAGGCTTAACAGTAACACTATTAAGTACAGGATTACTAAAATCACCATTCCAATCAAAATTATAAATTTCACCATATCCACCATTAGGATCTGCACCATCATTAACAGACGCTTGCCATAATGCTTGACCGCGTTGTTGCGCATTTAACATATCATAACGCTGTTTTTTTTCTGATTGAACAGAAACGTTCGAGTTAATACTTACAGTTACTCTTTCTCCTTTTGCACCAGTTTTTGTTGTAACTACTATAACACCATTTGCAGCTCTTGAACCATATACTGAGGAAGCTGATGCATCTTTTAGTATTTGAATGGACTCAATAGTATTAGGGTTTAAGCTTGCAAAAACTTCCTGACGCTTCGTTGGTACGCCATCTATAACGTATAATGGGTCGTTATTACCTAATGTTGTAACACCACGAATTAATATTCTGCTATTTAACCCAGTAGGATCTCCAGATTTTTCAACAAACAAACCAGGAACTCGTCCTTGCAATGCTTGCATTGCATTACCTGAGCTTAAACTTTGCCCTTCAACTGGTGCCAAATCCACTACTGTTATCGCTCCAGTAATATCTACTTTACGCTCTTTCCCATAACCTGTTACAACAACAGCGTCTAATTGAGCTGCATCTACTATCATTACAACGTCTATTACAGAACGTTCATTAATTTGTATTTCTTGAGATTTATAGCCTACGTAGCTAAAAACCAATGTTGCATTTTTATCAACATTTTCCAGTACATAATTACCATCAAAATCTGTAGCGGCACCTTGTGTTGTGCCAGACACAATTACAGATACACCAGGTAAAGGCATCCCGTCCTCCTGCGAGGTAACAGTACCGCTGACCTGTGCTTGTGCCCAAACGCTCATAAGAGCAAATACAGGCAGAAATAAAAGTTGTTTTAATTTCATAATTAATTTGATTTAGTTAAAATTTAGTTTGTGAATTTCAATGTTGCCAAGAGTAAACGCCTGGTCTTTAGGTTCAATACTTAGTTTATCAAATGGTGAGTTCGGAAAAAATATTTCTGTCATTACTGTTTCGCCATTATCGAAAAATAATTCTATAGATGTTTTATCTAGAATAATTTGACCTGATAAGTTGGTATTAAGAGATGTTCTTTTAGCAATAGAAACAGGGTTTGCAAATTTTTCTGAAAAGTCTGTTTTACCAGACTTCCTTCTATCTACAAAAAAGTTTTTTTCACTGTTATTATATCCAAAAGCTAAGGTGTCGCCTTGTTTATTGGTAAGTTTGAAGGTAAAACTGCTGTTTTTTATATCTGAAATTTCAAAATTGATTTCAGCACTAGATAAATCGATAGTTTTTGAAGCTATAATTTTTGTATAACCTTTTATAAGTATAGAATCTTTTTTATACTTTGTACTTCTGTAGCTGTTTAACTCTTTTACAGGCTGAAATAATAGTCTATAACTAGAATCGATTTTTTTAAGTTCTACTGTTCTCGCAATTGTCATAGCGCTTCTCCATGTTTCAGTAGGAACTACATTCGCATATTCCCAGTTTGACATCCATCCCATAAATAATTTTCTACCATCTTTATCTGGTATGTTAGACCAAGTAACTCCTGCATAATTATCTCTACCGTAATCTATCCAAATAGATTTGTGCTCTGAATTATTTAAATCTTTCTCAAACGATGGATCAATTTTAAATTGGTTACCATCAAAATCTCCAACAAAATATTGGGTTGCACTTCCACTATTTGGCCCACCAGGATTAATACTAACTAACAGCACCCATTTAATTTCATCTGTTCCTTGGACTACCATTGGAAAGAAATCTGGACATTCCCATACACCTCCATGAGCACCAATATTTTTGCCAAATTCTGATTCCAATTTCCAATCCTTGAGATTATTTGAACTGTAGAACATGATTTTTTGACCAGCAGCCAAAACCACAATCCATTTTCCGTGTATTGAATCCCAAACCATTTTAGGGTCTCTAAAATCTTTAATACCAGGATTTTTAATTACTGGATTTCCCTCAAATTTTGTAAAAGTTTGTCCTTCGTCTAAAGAATAAGCTATTGCTTGAGTTTGGTAAACAAGTTTTCCGGATTTTTCAGCATCCATGTCATGATAAGTAAACATGGCTATTATAGGCTCTATACCATCTTTGGAAAATCCTGAGCTATTATTAACATCTACCACGGCACTTCCTGAAAAAATGTATCCTTTTTCATCAGGATATATGGCTATCGGCATTTCTTTCCAAGTTACCATGTCTGAACTTATAGCATGTCCCCAATGCATAGGGCCCCACACATTCCCATCAGGATAATATTGAAAATACAAATGGTAATACCCATTATAGTAAAACATCCCATTGGGATCATTCATCCAATGCGCTTTTGGAGTGAAATGAAAATTGGGTCTATATAATTCCTCTTCGGTAAATGAGGTTTTATCTGATATTTTTTCTGCATTTTGACTTTCTGCAGTCTTATTTCTGCAACTAACCAATACTGTTATTAGCAAAACAATTATGACTAGATTTAAATTATTAATACGTTTCATTTATTTATTTTTTGTGTTCTTTAATTAATTTTTTACTTAATTCTTCCAATGAAACCCCTTTGGTTTCAGGCATTATAAAAATCACAAACAATAGTTGTAAAACCATCATAATGGCAAAAAACAGAAAGACCACGCCAGCACCTATACTTGCAAACAAGGCTGGTACCAACGAAGGTATAACAGCAGCCAGCACCCAATGGGTTGAACTACCAAAGGATTGCCCAGACCCACGTAAATGGTTGGGGAAAATTTCTGAAATAAACACCCAAATAACTGTACCTTGACCTACAGCATGAGCAGCTATGAACATGAAAAGAAATATGGGCATGAAACTTCCTTTCCAATGAAAAAAGAAAGCGCAGGACACCAATGTTAGTGAGATAATATAACCCACAGAACCAATATACATCAATTGTTTTCTACCCAATCTATCAATGAGATAAATCCCTAAAAGTGTAAAAAGCATGTTGGTCACACCAACACCAATACTACTTAAAAGAGCTGAGCTTTCAGCTAATCCAGCTTCTGTTAAAATTCTTGGCGCATAATAAAGGAAGGCATTAATACCAGATAACTGATTAAAAAAGGCTATTAAAAAAGCCAATATGAGCGGAAAACGGTATTTTTTAAGGAATATATTTTCATTAGGAACAGTGTTGTCCATTTCGTCCTTGATTTCTAACATCAATTTTTCGGGATCTTGATCTGGACTTATTATTTGAAGCACGTTTCTGGCTTCATCATTCCTAAATTTAGTAAGTAGCCATCTCGGACTTTTAGGTAAAGTTAAAGCAAACAATGTGTAAAATGCAGCAGGGAATGCTTCAACACCTATCATCCAACGCCAATCATTCTCTCCTACATTATTCAGTAGATAATTTGATAGAAATGCTATTAATATCCCAAAAACAATATTGAATTGATAAAGGCCAACCAATTTACCTCTATCCTTTGCTGGTGCTATTTCAGAAATATAGGCTGGAGCCGCAATGGTTGAAGCTCCGACACCTAAGCCGCCAATAAATCTAAATATTGCAAATGTTATGGGGTCATTTGCTAATCCGGAGCCAATAGCTGAAATGGTATATAAAACACCTATCCATATTAGAGTGTTTTTACGACCAATTTTATTGGTTGGAATGCCTCCAAAAAATGCACCTATAACAGTACCCCATAAAGCCATGCCTATTACCACTATACCATGGAACATATCTGAGGAGTGCCATAAGAGTTGTAATTTTTTTTCTGCTCCTGATATGACTACAGTATCAAATCCAAATAAAAAACCTGCTAATGCGGCTGTAATTGACCATATCAATATTTTTTTGTTCATTCTAGTTTAGTTTAGTTATCGGCAAAGTACAAGGAAAGCGAATTATTGAGGTTTAGATTTGTAACAATATGTTATGAATCTGTTAATGATTTCTTAATATTTATTTAATAAACTCAAAATCAATACATTAAAGTTAATGTGATTTTAAAATCATATTTTAAGTTTCAAAATTGTTACTTGTCTATTCAAAAT
>TARA_R110002050_G_scaffold276965_1_pt1 | contig 13164 bp, 7 predicted proteins | sample TARA_R110002050 | Tara Oceans TARA_R110002050 (sample SAMEA4396988) | marine metagenome | biome: Polar Biome; feature: [DCM] deep chlorophyll maximum layer (ENVO:01000326); material: water (ENVO:00002006), including particulate matter (ENVO:01000060) such as... | depth 25 m
TCCGGCCGATGGCCGTTCACCGAAAGCCGAACCCGCATTCACCGATGTTCCTGCAGAAAGCGTAGAGTTGGGCAGATACCAGCTAAAATTTACAGCAATTATTTTTTCTTCGCCAGGATCTAATTTCACAGGAACATAAATAGAAGCTCCAGGCGCCGAATCATTCACCACAGGATTACTGATCATATCAGCATTCTGTATGTGCTTCCAGAGGATGGTTTGAGGATCAAACCAGCCGCCGCGAAACCAACAATGGTCAACCACTGCATCATCTTGATCCACATAAACAGAAAATCCCGAGCCGTTTTTATTATTGGCTTTGACCAATCTAAATCCATTCTTTTCTTCCACAATTCGTCCTGCGCCGTCGATAAAATTCCGGGCGTTGTACGAAAAAACAGCCTCAATAGCTTTTGCAGATGAGTTCTTGAAGTGGTATTCCAACACGCCAACAGGAAGACTCGAGTTATCCTCATCTCCTGGTATGAATGGGCTCCAGCCCTCAACTTTGACTTGCAATGGCAGATCCTGGTCTTCCAAGTCCAGGGTGGCAAAAGGAAAGCGGGGCAAAAAATTTCCTTTTTCAAAACGAGGCAAACCATAACTCCGGTTCCCACTCCCGTTGCCTGTTCCGCCAGGCCCGAACAACTTCCATTCAGGAACCGGAGCCTCCAACACCTTGGCTCCATGGTCAACACCCTTTACACTCACGGCAGCAAAAGCGTACGGTTCGTTATATATCTCGGGGCGGTTGTTCACGGAGAGGTGCGAAATAGCCCCAGTGCCTTCCAAACAAAACATGCCAGCTCCAATTCCTCCGATCGGAAAAGCAATACGATCCATATAATTGCCCGAATAAGCACCATTAAATAAATGAACTCCTTGCTGTCGATTTACTGCACGGTAAGGATCTTCGGCTAACGTTCTTCTTGAAGCAGCAGCATCGTTTGCCTCCACCCCAAATGGAACCGCTAAAAGGGCACCGACGGCTGCGCTGTTCTTTAAAAACTCACGCCTGCTTTTTGCTCGAAAATTATCTTTCATGTGTCTTGGTTTATATTTCGGTTAGTTTTTCGAATTAATAAATTCTTTCCCATAATGATCTACAATGCGACTGTAGGCCTCGGCTGCGGCACCATTTCCCCAATCGTAAATTGTAAATTCTCCCATTCCTTCGCCTCCAGGACTTGTACGCCCTCCATGCCCATAATTCTCCATCATGAAGCCGTAGTCGTCAGGACCAAAGAACGGATATACCTTCTCCCATTGTTGTCTTGTCTGAGAATCTTCCGGGGCATACATCATCACAAAGGCAGCTTTCAACGCTGCAATTCCTCTTTCTGTGTACTCATCCCGGTTCAACAACTTACCGTAGTCCAAAATTAATTCAGCAAAAAGGCTCTGTCGTGAATCGTTCCACTCGCCGTCGCCATTCATCACGCCGAAACCGCCCAACACGTTCACATACATAAAGGGTGGCTGCCAAGAGGCCTGGGTCATCAGCAATTCATCGAGTGTCCGTTGCCCAAACAGGAGGTAGTCTTCTTTCTTTGTTATCCGATAGCACTCCAACAGAGCCTCAGCGGTCCAAAACATGGAAAAATTGTTTTGTTTGTACATATTGTTTCGTGCAACCTTTCGTCCTATCAAATTGTCCGAACCGTAACGAGAGCACGACCAGTATGTCTCAAAATCCTCCCATCGTCCTTCCGGGATAACCTCCCGGACCACGGCATCCATAGCCTTAAGTGCCGCTTGTTTGTACGTGTGATTTCCTGTCAGTTCGAATAATTTCAACAAGAATGTTACAGACATCGCGCTTTCCGGTGAATCATTCAGATGATCCATCGGTTGCAGGGTTTCCAGATCAAGCCATCCAGGGAAAAATCCATTGGCAAACTGTACTTTCAATAATGCGTCTGCATATTCCTGTGCGTATTTCAACAAACGCTCATCTTTTTCCAACTCATCGTACCAGCGTAGCATTAATAAAGAGGTCCAGCTCATATCCAGCAGGTGAAAAGGCGCCTCACGTGGATTCCAGGTGTAAGGGTTTCTGTTCGAGTTCCCCCAGTAATGGCTGTTCCAACCTTTACTCCTGTTATATTTTTTTCCGTCTGCTTCCACCTCCTCCATTTCTGTACCGATGAGTCCGTAGAAAAAACCATCCCTCTGCGGAAAGGACAAAGCCAGCTCCTTGGTAAGCCGTGATTTTTCCATCAGTTCGGCATTACCTGTACGTCTCGCATACCTGTATAGTCCGCCGGCGGAACGGAGAGAACTAAACCACGCTTGATTCCAGACGGACCGGAACTCCCTTTCATTTATCTCTCCCTGATAGTTAGGGCTCTGCGTCACATTGACAATAAATACAGGAGCACCCACCTCTTTTCCATCCAGCTCAAACTGTTGCCATACCGCATCAGCCCAGCTATTGAAAGCCCAGTTATAGGTATGTTTCACATAGGGCTCAAGGTCACCTGCTATTGGATTCCCGGCATTGTAGAGAGGACTCCCCCAGCGACTCCACATGAAATGCAACGGTTTTCTGAAAGGGTTCGTCAGAGATGACGCATCCGTATAATGCATCAGATAAAAACCGATCTCCACTTCTCCCGCCGGATGTTGTGCTCCTGTGTCTCGATGAAACAGAACATGTTCGGCTACACTACTATTACTCATCCCCAGTACCAGCTGGTTGTTTTGGGCATCCAGATCGAGGTACCACCTTGCTGAAGTACCTTTTTGCATGATATCCAAATCAGGAACCAGCGCTATCATCTGCGTACTGTCAGAGACAATGAGGGCAGGCGACCGAAAAACATGCTGATCGACAATATGTCTTTCTTTAGGAGTCAGATGCGGTGACCAGTGAAAAGAGGGAGAAAATCCTGGAGTTATAGTCAGTTGCCAATTATCCTGTTGAACTGGCCGTGAAGGCGAATAGGTGATCTTAAGATATACATTATTTTTATCGATCAGTTTTATCTCAACCTTCCCCTTTTCATTCCCCAACCAATCGACTTGGATCTGCTTTATGACATTCCGGAAAGGAAGAGACGCTTTCTTCACAAAAACACTCTTTTGGAGTTCCCCCTTGTCCTGGGCATTCAACGCCAGGATTGATAGAAATGCCCCTATTAATGCAAGAAAAAAACATCTCTTCATAACCAAATCAATCTATTTTCTCCAGTGTGATTAAATTCAATTCGAACTGGTCGGCCTCTCCATTCTGTTTGACATGAAAGGTGATTGAGTTTGTTTGAGCCGTTAGCTGGATATCTCCCACGTGAAAATTCTGCTTGAACGCTTCGCTTTCGCCTTTTGTCGATACCCATCCAGACAGCCGATTCTGACGCTGCCAAACCTGGAAATCGGCACCCCTGGGTTTTTCGTGATAGTTAATCAGGACTTTGTATCTGCCTTCCGGCACATCCGTCAGCTTTACTCTAAATGCTCCCTGCCCGAAGGAGGTGAGCATCAATCCTCTGTCGAAGATCGCCTGTATTCCTCTGTCAAGAGTAATCTCCATCAATTGTGGAAAATAGACATGCGTTGTGGGCAGGTATACTTCTCTCAACTCAGCTGTTGGCTCCATTCGTTTGGCTAGAGGCTGGTCGGCATAAAAGAATGCGACGGAAGTATAATCGACCGGAAAGTTATTTCCTACTTCTCCGTGTTCCATACCGTGATAGATCGCCTTTTCGAAAGGCACTTTATCGGCAAGGAAAAATCGATAGCCACCAGTGCGGTTCATAGGTAAAGAGTAATCGAGCGATCCGTGCAATGGCATGCTGATTCCCCTGTCCCATCGGTCAAGCAGCGCATACCATCCCCCGTTGTAATAATCTTCGGAGCCGGTGCCGTGCATCCTCATTTTTCCGTCTACATAGGTAGAATCGTCACCTTCAAAGAAGAGTGTCATACCGGGACGAAGGCCCTGCGCACTGTGTATGGTACCCACGTAGTGTCCTTTGCCTTTTGTCTGCAAAAAAGTATAGAATTCGCCAATGTTCGGCTTCTCTCTTCTCCATACCGTATAAAGCTTTCCCTCTTCCTTTACGTTGCGTTTATTATCATTGTAATGTACTTTCACGTTCACCGACACGGGATTCTGCTGCACACCTTCCCTTTGTTTATAAATCAGCTTCATTATTGCAGAGCGGTCAAAAGGCATGGGCAGATAACAGTAGTTTGTGGTGCCCTGTCTTCCCATAACAATACTCCGCATGGCCGGTTGCCCGTATGCATATCCGAAGAAATCGGCAATTGGTGCATGGATGGCCTCCACCTGCTCATTATCCCATTTGGCGGAAAGGATGATATCCTTATAGTGCCCTTCGAATGATGTACCGCCATCGATGTCAAAACCTACAATACGTCCGGCAGTCTGTTGATCGAAAAATGTCACCTCTTCACCCGGCTGTATGGTGAACGTCTTTTCCATCGTTTGAACTTCGCTAGACAATCCTGATGCATAACTATTTACCGTTGGTGAAATATCAGCCCATAAACCGGCTACTTCCGATAGTAATTTTTTGTCTGACTCGGAGAAACTACCCGTCCAGCTCTCCACATTCATTCCATTCAACTTCCTATATTGTATTTGATGAAACATGATTCTCTCTCCCTGAAAAACAATTTTCAAGGATTTCTTAAAGGGAATAGGGATATAGCTGTAATAGCCTCCGATCTCATTACCGCAAACGGGCTTGATAAATGGATAAACCTCTCCCGAAAAGAGTTCCATAAACCGGATCTTCAGCCTGGCCTGTTTCTCCCCGTCGAAAAAGAATAGCAGCGTGTCGTTTGTTGGCGTGGGAGTCCATATTCTGTTTACCACTCCTGGTCCTTCAAATTCTGCCAGCACCAGTCCTTCTTTCTCCTTCCGGAGGTAAGAATACTTGCCCGAAAAACCATCATCATTGCCACCCGTACGATCGTAACTTGACTCCTGCTCAACGAGCTGATTGTGCCTGTAGAGCGGCAGTTGATCCACTCGCTTCAACAATGCGACCTCGTCGCTCCACCGATAGTTTTTGGATTGGCTATGTCCCTGAAATACGCCTGTCAGAAACAGGATTGCGACTAAAACTATAACTGAAATTCTTTTCATTTTTATTTCTTATTTTAAATTCTCATCCAAAGATAATCGTATTGCCCTGGGACGATAATGATTTGGATTCAGTCTTCCATTTTCTGGTTCAAAACACGGAGCATAGCCATTAATGCAATACGTGACCAATAAATTTTCACTTGAATTCTCGTCTGAAAATTGTGGATGTGCGGCAACACTATAAAAAAAAGGATAGTGGCCCCGTACCGTGTCATCAATGGTATACAGTGCCATCATTTCATCAAAAGGTCCAGTGGCTTTCTGCCCTTTGGACAAAAAAATTGTCCGTCCCTGGTCACATCCAACACTCAATTCAGTGCTTAACACCAAAAAGGTGTCCCCTATTTTACTTACATGCGGAGAAATTGCAGCCTGTGCCACAGGTACTAATTTTTTGATGTCAATATTCCATGCACTACCATCCCAATATTCCCATGGTGCATCTGGGTTTTCAACTTGAAAACGTCCAACAAAAACGTTACTCCCCGCTGTTTCAGGCACCAGTTTCTGGCCAAAGGCGTAGACATGTTCCTTATCATCGGCAGCAATAAAACCGGCTCCAAAATTTATTCCTTCAAAATCAGGAAGATGTTGATAACCGACCACTTCCATTTCTGGAAATTTCATTTTGGCCCACATTTCATTTCCGGTGCTACGAAATCCTAGCGAACCAGAACCGAACTTGGTTAATTCAGAGCAATAGATAAAAACTGTATCCTCTATTTGAATCCCATTCCCCGGCCAAAGCCAGACACTATCATTTTTTGTTTCTTTAAAAAGACTTTTTATTCCTGCGCCGCTACCGATCAGTGTTTGGGTGTTCGTCCAGTCCCACTCACAGGCTGGCTGAAGCAGGGCCGCATTACGTACCTGAAAAAGAAGAGGAATCGTACCTGTAGTCTCATCGAAATCATCAATATGGCTGTCCCCCATCAACCAAAGTGTCCTGCCGTCAGACAGAGGTACAGATAATGCACCATCACTCGCAATCCAGCCTGAAGTGCGATGAAAAAACTGAGTGGCTACCTGATCCTTGTATACCTTGGTGCTGCTTTTTACAACATGGTCTGGCCGACAAGCAACAAACAAGACTATCAATACTATCACAATAAATCTATACATCTCCTAAAAAGCTTCGTAAGAATTAGAATTGTATCAAATAAAAGATCAATTCAAGCGATCACAACGATATGGACGAATTTATTTTTCATTCCCCCACAAAGTCGGTTTTTTCCCCTTCTCAACCCTCCATGAATTTCTCCAAAGGTGTATGTCGGTAGGATTAATTGCGGGCATGGGTTTACGTTCTTCCTTTGTAAAAGATCTAGGTAACGCCGCGGCTTCTTTTTGATACCAATAGGCTACAGAGGCCAGATCCAATGTTAGATTATTATTGTGCCCATGCTCAATGGTGAATTTACATGACTTATCAAAGAAAAATGGATCCTTGATAAAAAATCGGTAAACGTGCGTTCGTCCTAGCCAGCCAGTCTCATTATTCACGCGGGGATATCCAAAATATGGATGTTCAAAAATTTCCTTAGGGCACCAGGATGTATTAAAAAAATCCTCTGTCCCTGTACCAATAATTGACGGTATTTTCTCTCCATCAATAAAAATCATTTCGTCGCCTTCTCCATACCACATGGTTGTTGGACAATTGACGTAATAGTTGACCCCAACTAAATGCCCTTTGCCTTGAATGTCGGCAAAAAGGTAATTTCCTTCGCCATCTGTATTTTTGCCCTGTTCGCCCAGTGACCCCCACTCATTCTCTCCTTCTGGCAGAGCCTCTGTAACTTCACGATTATACCAGGCATGAAAACGTCCGCATTCCTCATCCAATTTCTCGACTTCGAGATAATCGATGTTAAAATAAAAAGAACTTATTTCAACACCTGATTGATTTTCAATTTCGATTTTCGCACCATCTGAAAAAGGCATGGCAAAATAACTAATATACGATTTACCCCAACCAGGAGCTACAGCTAAGGGCGCACTAACGAAATCATAAGTCTCCTCCCATCCATTCCCGAAAAACGGTCCAATTGGTGATTCAACCGATGGATACTCGTTACCATCCCAAAACATTCGGATGACAATATCATTTCGGTTTAAAACATCGGGGCCGGGCGCAATCGTGATCCAAATGTGGTTAATCACACCTGCTCCTTTAACATCCATGATAGTTACTTTTTCACCATCCTTGATATCTTTTAGGCAATCAACATTTCCTCCCGTCTTATCCCAACTTCCAACTCTTTTCGATTTTATGCCATCTTTGATTTTTGACAGGGAAAACATTTCATTCCCTAAATCCTGTGAAAAGGCACTTCCAATTTGAAATAGCACTAAAAAAAGAATCAGCATTTTTTTCATAACAATTGACTTTAAAATTTAACTTGGCTAGTATATTAAACAGTATCATAAGAAAGCTGGCTGTCTAACAACTACAGACAGTCAGCTTTCTTCCCTTGTTTAAAATTCAACAGTTGTGCCCAGCGAATAGCGCACGTCTGAAACGTTTGGGTCATCTGTATCCACTTCTCCCCTAACCTTCACAATGAATTTAAACGTTTGCGAAGGATCATAGGAGTCATAGGTATAACTTTCTGGGGCATTGTCCAATACCACTGTTCCAGCATTGTTACCATCACGGGTGATTCGTATCATTACAGAAACAGGTTGAACGATGTCATCAGGATATGACGATGGCAAATCCCACGTAAGTATTGCTTCATCTCCAGACACTGTATAGCTAAGATTTGTTACGGGACTGATGGACTCTCCTGGCTTTGAATCAATAATTTCATACTCGCAGGCTGAAAACATGAAAACTGAGGATATCAGTATTAAGAATGCTACTTTCTTCATTTCAATATAATTTAGATTAGTAACCTGGATTTTGTTTATACACTCCTTGCGACCAGTTCATCTGGGCCTGAGGAATTGGAAGAAACTCATCTCTTCCTTTCGTGAAAAATGCTACATTCATCCAATAGCGACGATTTTTTTCCTTTTCAAAATATGCGTTCATTGTTTCCGCTGCAATACCCCACCGAACCAGGTCATAGAATCTCCTTCCTTCCATTGCAAATTCAAGACGTTTTTCCCACATGAAAGCTTCCCAGGCATTCTCTTTGGTCCAGTTTATGTTTTCACCGTCTATATAGGGTTCGATTTTGTAATCTGTTGGATAAGTACCATCTGATTTCTTCAAAATTTCAACACTGTTTGAGGCCCTTTCCCTGATTTGATTGATGATCGGCAATGCTTCATCTTCCCGATCAAGCTGGATTAAAATTTCAGCTTTCCACAACATCACTTCGGCTAGTCTTACTTCAATTTGGTTTTTCGAATTAAACATCCAGAAAGCATCAAACAGACCAGGACTATCTGTTTTTACTTGCTCCTTCATGGAATGAAAATACCCATAATCCGAAGGCACCCTCGTGCCGGCGCTATCATACGGCAACTCTTGATATTTCCATGGAAATCCGGGAATCCCAATGGTGTGCCCAAGTCGAGGATCAAAGCTATTCCCAGCGAAATAGGCGTTCTTATCCTGGATCTCCTCTTCATTGAAAAAATCAAACATCGGCAAGCCATCTTCATCTACTTTAAAAGCGTTAACCATATTAACCGATGCTTTATGGAAGTCACAACAGCTATAGTGAGGCGTCCACCAAGGCGCAGTTAAGCCATTCCCTTCATTCAATTGTCCACGTGGTGTTCCATCATCGATCGTGAATTGTAGTTCCCAAATTGATTCAGAAGAACTGTTATCCCACTCCAGTAAAAAGTTATGAGCAAAATTGGAAGCCAGACTATAATTGCCTTGTTCGAGGATAAAATTACAGTGTTCAAGGGCTTCTGTTAGCTTTGTTCGATCAATACTCACCACCTCATGCTGATTATCCTGAGGGTAAGCCATCCAAAGTAAGGTTTTAGCTAAAAATGCCTTTGCGGCAAATTTGTTCGCTCGTCCAACTTCTTCCTGTGTCGTTGGCAAATTATCAGCCGCAAATTTGAAATCATCATAAATTTTTTGCCAGATCGGAAGATCGTTTTCCATACCATCCGGGTGATTTGATATCTGATAAATGCTATCTGAAGTCGCGTTTTCATCAATATATGGAATCCACTTCCACCGCTCTTTCATTTTCATGTGCATCCATCCTCTGAGAAACCTCATTTCGGCGAGACGGGATGTCTTCAGAGGATATGTTTCTTCATCCATCCGATTAATCGCATTAATAGCGGTATTAATTCTTGAATTAACGATGTAACCCTGATACCATGCTCCGTCATTATTTCCAATATTGGGATTCACTAATGAGAAAACTTCCATCTGATACCATGCTGGTTGGTCATCCAAACCACCACCACCTTTATATGCGTCGTCCGATCTCAGACTAGCGATCCATGGGTTATAGGTTTCGAACGCACCAATTCTTCCATAACGAGCATAAGCGGCAGTGACCAACTTATCTACGTGTTCGGGTTCTGTGAGTTGATCCTCCGTAATAATTCCTTTCGGAGTAACATCAAGGACATCCTGACATCCAATCATAGTAAATATCAAAAGTCCTAAAAATATTAGTTTGCTTTTTATGTTTTTCATGAGAATGATTTTAAATATTAAAACGAAATATCAACGCCAATCATAAATACCTGTGGTCTGACATAAGGACTGGAATACTCATTTGCTTTCGATGGATTTTCAGGATCAATACTGGTATAGGCATTGTCTCCCCACGATTTTTTCAAGTTTATTACATTTTGAGCATTCAAGTTTACCCGACACCGTTGAATTCCTACTTTGGACACCAAACTAGATGGTAATGTATAGCCCAGCTCTATATGGCGAAGTTTCAGGTACGCCCCTGATTCCATAAAATAGGTTGACAACCTACGTTCATCGTTCGGATTCTGCATGGATAAAGCTGGAATATCAGAATCGGGATTATCCGGCGTCCATGCTCCAAGCAGGCGAGTCGCGTGGTTAAATCCTTGTTGAGTCCAAACGGCCCAAAAATCACTGTATGTTTTCCAGTCGTTTCGCACCTCGTTTCCAGCAATTCCTTGCCAAAACATAGAGAAATCAAAATTTTTGAATTGCGAATCAAAGTTGACACCATACATAAAATCCGGGTCGCTACTTCCAATCCAGGTTCTGTCATGATCCCAAGTAATCCTTCCGTCACCATCCAAGTCCTTATATCGAATCCTTCCTAAGCCCTTTCCCCCTTGCTCTGGCGAGTTATCAACTTCTTCCTGTGACTCAAACAAGCCATCCGCGATAAATCCATAAAAGGAGTTGAGCGGTCTTCCAAGGATATCGTCATCAAGTCCATTCCCACCATATGTGTACCTAACTGACTCAGGTAGATTGTCAATTTTGTTCTTGTATGAACTTATGTTTCCGGTAATAGAATAGGTAAAATCTCCTGCTGTTTTTCCATGATAGGTCAGAATCAACTCAAATCCGGTATTTGACATGTCAGCTGCGTTCACCCAACGATAGCCTCCTTCACCAATTGCGCCAATATAGGGAGGTTCATACAACATACCGTTTGTGTATTTTCGAAAATAGTCAAATGAACCACTTAAGGCTCCTTCAAAGAGGCCAAAGTCTAAACCAACATCCACCTGTTCGGTTGCCTCCCATTTTAGATCAGGATTTCCAGTATGCACCTTTCTAAAACCAGAATAAAGCATCCCTGTTTCATTGCCGGCTAGTCCATAAGCGGTACTGTTGTAGCTGGCATCATAATAATTAACCAACGCGTTGGTAGGAATATTCGAATTACCATTCATCCCCCAGCTAGCTCTAAGCTTTAAGTCATAAAGAAATGGCAAGTCCTCTAAAAATGATTCCTCACTTAATCTCCATCCCGCTGAAACAGCCGGAAAGAAACCAAATTGATTGTTTTTCCCAAACTTGGAAGATCCATCATAACGCAAGGTCGCAGCTAAAAGGTACTTATCATTATACACATAATTGAATTTGGAAAAATAGGATAACAAACTCCACTCGTCGCCCCCTCCATACACTTCTTGAGTTCCAGTTGCGGCATTTAAATATCCATAATCATACTCTTCCAACTCGATATCCTTGCGATATCCTCGTAGATCTTCAAAAGTATATTCTACGACTTCAGTCCCCAACAGAGCATCCAATCGATGTTTACCGGTCTCTAATTTATAATTCAGGGTATTTGACCAGGTAGTTGTCAAATTATTAGATCGGTAAGTATTGACACCATTATTAACACTCTGCTTACCACCAGCCTCTCTCCAGGTAAAGTCAAGTTTGCGATATCTATGAGTCGTATAGTCAATCCCATATAGTGTTTTGAAATTCAGCCCTTTCAAGAGCTTCAATGAAGCATAAATGCTTCCAACAGCCTTGTCAAAATGATCATAGTTATCCTTGCCAAGGGTCAGCATTCTAACGGGGTTGTTATAATCATCCATTCCCATAGAATAGGCTGTTCCACCCCAGCTACCATCTTCTGCATAAACAGGAATTATCGATGGAAGCGTAAGAAAAGAATGACTATGATTCTGGTTGTTCATTTTTATATTGCCAAGAGAAATATTCTCTCCAACAGTTAGCCGATCTTTTATCAAACTGTATTCGGAATTTAGGCGCAAGGTATAGCGCCGGAACATGGTATGAATTTGTGTTCCCTGATTTTCGTAGTAATTCAATGAGAAAAGGGTTTTAGCTTTTTCAGTTCCATTTGAAATTGTCAGTTGATGGTTATTTTGCAAGCCCAACTGAGAACCTTCTTTAAACCAATCAGTATCAGCAGAGCGTTGGGTTTCCTCTGGATTAAGCCACTCAACAGGTGTCACCTTATTCAATACAGCTTTTCCTCCCTGATACTCCCAGTCATAATCATAAATTTGGGTTACCAGGTTAGGATCTCTACCGTCATTAATCGCAGCTTGCCAGAGCGCTTCCCCATACTGCTGAGTGTTCATCATATCAATTCGATTCATAAAGCTCGATACTCCGAATGAGCCGTTGTAAGAAATTTTAGTCTCTCCACTCTGGCCTTGCTTAGTTTGAATAATTATAACACCACTCGCTGCTCTTGAACCATAAATACTCGCAGATGCAGCATCTTTCAATACCTGAATGGACGCAATATCTTTCGGGTTGATATCTCTCAAATTCATGGTTGTTGGCAGATCATCAATAATAACCAGTGGTGGCGCCGATCGCAAAGAAGTTAATCCCCTGATTTGAATGTTGACATCTCCTACGGGGTTTCCATCTCCCGTAATAAAAACACCAGGAATCCGTCCTTGCAGTCCCTGCATAACATTGGCATAACTATTCTTTTCTACATCTTCCTCGGAAACAGTTGCTACTGATCCAGTTAAATCAGCCTTTCGTATTGTACCATAGCCAATCGCTACGACTTCTTCCAGTCCAATTGTTTCTTCTTCCATTACAATATTGAAGTTCGTCTTTCCATCGATCGGGACCTCTTGCGAACGCATTCCAATGAATGAAAAAACAACCGCCTGTGCTCCTGCGACAGGAATATTCATTTGAAACGCACCGGTAGCATCAGTAATCGTTCCTGTTGTCGTTCCCTTTAACACAACAGAAACACCAGGAATGGGAGTCCCATTTCTATCAACAACCTGTCCCTGAATTGTTTTTGTCTGTTGAGCCTGTGCCAACATTGGGGCTAAGACCCAAAATCCGAAAAAAACAAGCAACAGAACTGATAGCTTTCTTATTCTTTTACATTTTAATTTCATAGTTTTGAATTTTGTTAGATTTAATTTTATTAAGTCTTGAATGCTGCTTTTCACGCCAGATCCGGCAGCATTTAGAGCGATTGGTGCAACATGACACTAATCGCTTTTTTAATTCCAAAATGTTCTATTCATAGGCATATATTTTCAGGGTTATTCAAACTTTAAGACTCTTGTTCTTGCGGCAAACCACCGCAGCATAGTAGGCAATTAAAAGAAACGCCAAAGCCGGAACCCAGTAGGCCAGTTTGATGCTTCCGGATTGG
>TARA_R110002050_G_scaffold254535_2_pt1 | contig 13159 bp, 11 predicted proteins | sample TARA_R110002050 | Tara Oceans TARA_R110002050 (sample SAMEA4396988) | marine metagenome | biome: Polar Biome; feature: [DCM] deep chlorophyll maximum layer (ENVO:01000326); material: water (ENVO:00002006), including particulate matter (ENVO:01000060) such as... | depth 25 m
GGCAGATTACTATCCGCGTTATCCCCACGAATTTAGCGGAGGACAAAGACAGCGTATCGGTATTGCTCGCGCCTTAGCCGTACAACCTGAGTTTATTGTTTGCGATGAATCCGTCAGTGCGCTTGACGTTAGTGTGCAAGCGCAAATTCTCAATCTCCTTAACGACTTAAAAGATGAGTTTGGCTTCACCTATTTGTTTATTTCCCACGATTTACAAATTGTAAAATACTTCTGCGATCGCATATTGGTTTTGCAAAATGGCGAGCTAGTGGAAAGCGGTTTTTCAGAAGAAATTTACCGTGAACCAAAAATGGACTACACGCAAAAATTGATTGCGGCGGTCGAGCGCTAGTCACACAAGAGCTTATTTTGATGTTACTCGTGTGCAAAAAAGAGTTGTTCGCGCTCTAATAGCCGAGATTAGTAAGGGATTTTCTATTTTTCATTCGAATTGTAATTCGGGATATGGGGAAATTCTATTCAGTACTTTTTGTTATAATCTTCGGCACTTCTCTTAGTGCGCAGCTCTTGCTAACTACTAATTTAGTTTTTCGAAATGCTAATCATTTTTTTGCAGATGTTCATCTAAAAGCTCATGCAAGTAGTCTTCACATCTGCTTTAACAGGATACATTATTTGGTAAAGCAACTTTCGAAAGTTGAAATTAAAGGCTTTCACAGTGCAGCTAATCGGTTGGAGCTGTTTTATTTTCCTATTCTAAAGCTAATACCACAAGCCACTACTATAAGAGTGCGCGCCACACTCGGTAAAGTAGCATTTGAGCTGAGAAGTTTTTGGACTGAGCTCGTTTTCCCCCCTAAGATTAAAGATTCTTATAGAAGCATTTTCTCGTCCAAGACATTGATATTGAATGTAAAGGGCTTGATGTACAATTGCGAAAATCAGCAATGTCATGCTGAAAATCAAGTATGGAAAATCCTAAAATTAAGTAAAGATAAAGACCGATGAAGCTTTTAAATTTCAATAGTAAAAAGAGACTAAGTTTATTAGCCTTTCTAATTAGCTTTAATTTCAGTTATGGCCAAAATGGTTCGGCTAGTATAACCATAACTCATATTCCAGGAAAGACTATGATAAATGGAGAATCTAAATGGGATATCCCAGAATGGCAGAGAGCGGAAACGCAAAGTTCAAATTGCTTTTCGTTTTTAGGTTTAAGTGTGTTTGTGAAAAGTGAATATGGTGGAGCCGAACTGAAATACAAACTAGAAGTAACTAATAATGCTCCTTATACCTTAGATATAACTTCCTCTAAGTGGGGCTTTGGCTCAGGTGGAAGAACGTCCATAAAGCCAGGCTCAAGCACTAGCGGTTCTGGTAGCTTTAAATTGAAAGACGGCGAGCGGACAATAACTTTTTCTAATCTGCAATTCGTTTTCCCAAAGAGCGATCAGGAGAAGTATAACATTTCTCCTTTGTCGGCATACTTAGCCTGTGGGGAAGATGCAAATACTGCTTTAGAGAAGGCGAAAAGCAGAAACAACTATGCTTCTAAAGTTAGTGAAACTGGTGAAGGTGAAGCTTCTGAGTCAGGTTCTGCTGAGAGCGCGAATAATAATGAACAGGACGCATTAGGTAATCTAACGCAGCAAGTAATGGGAGGTGGAACTTTTAGCAATAACCCTAAACCGAAGAAGACAACCGCTGAAATACACGCGGAGCATGTGGCTGCCAATAATGCTCGAGTAAAAAGTTCTGGTTCTTCTAGTACATCAAATAAGGGGAACTCTAGTTCTACGCGCGGAAAAACGGCAAGCGGTCCAAGCCAAGAGGAAATTGAACGGCAACGTAAGGCAGATGAGTACGCCCGAGCTCAAGCTAAACAAGCGGAAGAAAATAGACAAAGGCAGGAGTACGCGCAATGGAAAAACCAACAAAACCAAAGGAATGCTCAGATAGCCGCTGCCACAGCCGTGGGAACCGTAAGTATGTTGGCCATTTTAGGCAAGATGATTTATCAGAACATGGGCATGGTCGATCTTAATGATGTTTATCAAAACAAACCCTCATTATCAATGGCCGTAGAATTTGGTTATTCTTTTATGATTCAGCCCATCTACTTTAATAGCGAGGTGTATAATGGCGTGGACTTTAGTTACAATACGGATTATGATTTTACTTGGCCTGTGAACTTTGACTTTAAATTTAAACTGGGTTATGAGTCAGAGTACGTAGGCGCTTACGGCTTTGGAGGCATAGGTTTAGGGGCTTCCGTAATTATGCATAGTTTTAATGCTCCCACTTATAATTATGGTGCACAAGTTTATGCAGGCCATCCAAATTTTAAAGCGCTCTTTGAATACCAAGGCGGTGGGCGTGCCATCAGTCAAAATTATTGGCTCTTGGAGGAGGAAAGCGGTTCTGCCTATTCAAGTATAAACTACAGCCAAATACGCTATGGAGCCAGATTTACTTGGGGGAAATTTACGCGCAGTCATCTAAGCCTAGGCCTAATTAATGAAGGCATAACCGGTAACGATGATACACAAGTTCAACGCATTGAATTACCAGAAGCTTATAATATTGAGGATCGATTTGTAACAGGTTACTTTATTGAATATAAAAAGGACCACAGTTTTAATTTCTTCTTAAATCTTTATCCAAATTACCCCTTTACGGGAGAAGTGGAGCACAGTTTCAGAAACACCTCCGATGCAAATTATGATGACGGAAGCCTTTATTTTTTAGTAGGCTTTCACCGTTCATTAGATTTCTTTTTATAAAAATTGAAAATGAATAAAATAGGTCAATTGATGCTGTTTATACTCCTCTTAACTGGAGGGCTAAAGGCGCAAGAGCAATACATCGGACTTAATGCGGCCGAACTAGCTACTTTAAAGGAGATGGCTTCTATGCAGGGAAACAAGCAAGAATTTGAAAGCATTCTGCGCTATCAGAATTTTATAGCAAACCTTGATACTTTATACGAGACTTTTTCTCTTAAGCTAAACGAAGAAGGAGCCTCCACCCAACTTAAACAGCAACTAAATCGCCGTATCTTAGCAATCGATGAATTGAATTATTACGCTAAGCAATATCGTGAGTCTTTGCGTGCGGATAGTGGTGCTGACGCACAATTGAGTTTGAAAGGTTATTACTCAGCCTTGGAGGTTTTAAAACTGAAAGAGTATTTCTTGTCGTTAAAAGTAGTTCCAAGCGTACAGCCTGAAGCAAAAACCATTAAAAGTTGGCTACCTAGAAGCTCAAGAGCGGTTACCGGAAAGTTGAGTTATTACCTCGGAATGGGTTTAAATTATTCTCTGGTTTCGCATAAGAGCACCGAGGCCATTACGCCTCCCGAGTTTAGCGAATTACGAAACGACTTCGCCATTGGCGGTTTTTCACGCGATTTTTATTTAGGCCTAGATTATCAAATAGATCCCATGTTCTCGGCTTTTATAGAATTAGGCTGGAGTGGACAAAACTTGAGTAGTGAAACAGAGTTTACTTTTTCTAGCCAAGACTTTCCTGAAGCAAATGCTTTTTTTAAAATGACTCGAACTCTTCAGCATCGTAATACCGATCTTAGGCTGGGAGCTACTTATGGTATTAACCAACTAAAAATAGAGCTAGCATGGCAGTTCTCTTTCTTAAATAGCTTTGACTTGACCACTGAGGCTTACGATAATTTGTCGAATCAAACTTCTCGTGAAGAGCAGGACCCAGAAAAAGACTACGGCTTTAATTCGACTAGGAGCTTTTTAGTGATTGGTGCAATTTACCCAGTCTACCAGTTTAGCCTTTTAGAGCAGAACCTTTCGGTAGATGCCTATTTTCGAGCATCTTTCGGCTTAACATCAATACTCGATGAAGATTCAACCGTAAACTTCTTTTCGGAAACAGACCGTTACAATAATAGTCTACTGAACCTAGGTTTGCGCCTAAGCTTATAATAGAACGGTAGAAGGGAATTTGCATTATTGAATAAATCCTACTTTCTTTAATGCACTAAATCAATAGTTATGGAGCCAGCCTTACAAACCATGATTAACAATATGCCTGAGAAAACGGGCAAGTCACTCGAACAATGGAAAGTGATATTGAAGGAGAAGTCCTTTGCCAAACACGGCGAAGCCCTAAACTTTCTAAAAAAGGAATTTGGTGTTAGTCACGGTTTTGCCAATACCATTGTTAAGCTTTCGCAAGATGCGCAGGAACATCCGGAAGATCTGCTAAGCGCGCAATATAAGGGCAAAGAATCGCTTCTTCCGATTTATAAGGCCTTAGTTTCTATGATGACAAAATTTGGTGAGGAGGTAAAAGTCAGCCCCAAAAAGACCAGCGTTAGCCTCATTCGCAAACGTCAATTTGCCCTCATAAAACCCGCCACAAAAACCCGCATAGACTTAGGGCTGAAGTTTAACGATAAGGAGATTGGCGACCGCTTGCAAAATTCTGGTCCTTTTGGCACAATGTGTACGCATCGTGTTCAGATTAGTGACTTAAATGAGGTGGATGAGGAACTGAAAAGCTGGTTAGTACAAGCCTACCAAGAAGCAGGTTAAACGGTTTTAATAATCTTCTTCTCCTTTTTTAGCAGCGTCATAATCAGGGTGCTCCAAATAGCTTTCGTAGTCTTTAATGTAATGATCCTTAAAAAACTGCTTCCAAAAAAGCTCCTTGCTCATGCTATCGTAATGAATAATGCTGCTCTTATACTGCTTATTCATAAAAATTGACCAGATACTTAAAAAGCTGATAGCTAGTATTAAAGGTGCTTTTACTAATTTCTTTTGAGTACTTAGCCATTGTAAAAATGCCGCTAATCCTAAAGCCATAAATGGTAAAAAATCTATTAGGGAGCGCGCGCCGAATCCACCGCCATACCACCAACACCACCAGCTAAGATTTACCCATAGCCCTAAGGCCAGAACAATTAAACTACCGCTGAAAAGGAGCTTCGATTTTTTAAACAAGGCAATAAAACCTAGCGCCGCAAAAAGTAAAAGCGGACTGTAAACAAACCAACCCTTGCGATAGCTGAAAAGGCCGTCCCAAATATGTGGATTGAGGAAAAAGAAATGTTCATCATTATAAGAGTAAATAATCCAATTGCCTGTCATGTAGTGCCAGTAAAACATCTGGGGACTCACCGCCAGAAAAGCAAATAAGGCTGCTACAATGCCATATTTTAACCATTCAGCCGCACTTTTTAAGCTTCCGCTAGATGCGAGATAAATGACAGGGAAGAGTAAAACCAGAACATTGGTGGGTCTAATTAAAATCATTAAGCCCGCTAATGCTCCAATGGGAATGGCCAATTTAAAACTGGGTTTATCGCAAAACTTGAGGCTGAGATAAAGTATAACAGAAACCAAGAAGAAATTATAAACATGACTCATGGGCTCAACGAAGCTGTAATGCGGCATATTGCTGCCAATGTAGATTAATACTACGCTAAGATTGGCTACCCATGGTGAGAAAAATCGTTGTAAAACCAGCCGCAGTATATAAAGTCCCCAAAGCGCAAAAAATAAGGAGGAAGCCAGTAGGGCGAAGCGATAGGGTGCAGAAAAGCCATCGGCAGGGTACGCATTGTTGAGACGTGCGTAGAGATGTCCTATAGCGAAAAACGGGCTGTACATAATGGCTAAGCCACCGGTCATTTTCACATAGCGATTACCTTTAGCGTCGCTATTCATATAAAAATGACGCTTGCCCCATTCAGCGGTAGGCTGCTCAAATTTCAAGTCATCATAAATAAAAAGGGCCGGCAAATAGCTGTAATACAGCGTCATGTCCCAGTCGATGATCGGTTTTTTATCCCAAAAACGTGACAGACTGAAAACGAAAACACAGACAACTACCAGTAACCAATAGAAATTATTCGCTTTGAGAAATTTCTGCATTAAGCCAATTTCATGGTGGGAATATCACCTTCTACGATAAGCTTACCAGCAGTAGCATTTTTAATTTCATCTGTACTTATACCCGGGGCTAATTCACGCAAATGGAAGGCTCCATCTTGAATGTCTAAAACCCCTAAATTGGTAACTACTTTTCGCACGCATCTTACGCCAGTTAAAGGCAAGCTGCATTTTTCCAATAACTTCGATTCGCCCGCTTTATTGGTATGCATCATCGCGACGATAATGTTTTCGGCGGAAGCAACTAAGTCCATAGCTCCCCCCATGCCTTTAACCATTTTGCCAGGAATTTTCCAGTTGGCAATATCTCCATATTGCGAAAGCTCCATTGCCCCCAGAACGGTCATTTGCACATGCTGACCTCTAATCATCCCAAAGCTCATGGCTGAATCGAAAAAGCTTGCACCCGGTAATGCTGTAATGGTTTGTTTACCGGCATTAATTAAATCGGCATCTACTTGATCTTCGGTAGGAAAAGGTCCCATGCCGAGAATGCCATTTTCACTTTGAAACTCAACGGAAATACCATCGGGGATGTAATTAGCAACAAGGGTAGGGATGCCAATGCCGAGGTTTACATAAAAACCATCTTCCATTTCTTGAGCGATGCGTTGTGCAATTCCGTTTTTATCGAGCATATGCGGTATATTTTATTTCAATTTCCAAAGAGTCCATTCACTAGATTTTAGGCTAAAGGTCTCATTTTCTGGGTTCCAGATAAAAAGTTTTAGCCGATCACTACTTTGAGGCAAGTTCTCCAAACTTACAAAAAGGCGCCAATCCTGCCATTCCTTTTTATCGCCTAAGTAGTCGCGTGCCCTAAAAGCTTGCCAATACACTTGCTCGCCTTTCTCATTTAGGCCTTGTAAGGCAATACATAATTTATTAGGGGCATTTTCGGTTTTAATTTTTACGCAGCCCGAAATGGCATCGGCCACTAGACTATCAGTACTCTCGTAAATCTGTAGTCCCTGCTTATGTCGCTCTTGCGCGGCTAGTTTAATGCGCTTTAGGGCCATCTTGTCAATAAAGTTTTTACGCTGCAAGAGATAAAGACCAGCATTATTGCCATCGATGGGCTGGTAATTCTCCGCCCATTTTTGCAAATCTTTCTTCTCGCTTAGGCGGTAGTCGAGCTTAGGACTGTCGCTGCTTATAATAGCGGGAAGAGGTCCCATAATTTTACTTTGTAAGAAATTCCATTGCGGAACATGTAAATAGGAGCCGCCGATGTTTTCGGCATGGAGATTTGTTAATTTCTGGTAAAAGCGATCGGGGATCTGTTCCTTACTCCAACCTGAAAAAGAAACCCGAGTAAGAGAAACCTGAGCTAAGAACAAAAGGGGGAATACTAAAGTCCAACTAAGAGTTAAAAGCATGCTTTTGTGGCCTTGCTGGAGAATTTTATCAAGCCAAACGAACTGAGTAACTAAACCAAAAACTAACCAATAGATTAGAGCTCGATCGTAGGGGAAGTTTAACTGGATAAGCCAATGCCCAAGGGGGTAAAAGGCCGTAATTAGAAAGAAAGATAGTAAGGACCAATACTCAATATTTAATCTTGGAAAGCTACCCCAGGCTTTACTAATAATGATGCTAAGTAGGAATAGGCCGCCGGCGGCTACAAAAATATAGGGCGAAAGATCAGGATGTAAGACCATGCCTCCCAAAGAATTGAGGCTATCGCTAATAAAGCCATTTTGCCCACCGTAATACAATTCGCGGTGTTCCCTTAGTTGGAGAATCCACCAAAGATGGAATAAAAAAGGAAGGACGGTTAAAGCGCTTAAGCGAATTTTGAGCCCTTGGCTTTGGGGCGATCGCCAACTCAGGTAGAGGGAGCTTAGGAGGATTAAGCCAATTAAGGGTAAACAACTAAGATTACTGAGCAGGGCTAAAAAGCTAAAAACGAGTAGGCAGTATAAAGTGCCTAAGCGGAACTGTAAGTAAAGGGCGCGCAAATACCAAAGACTGCCCAGTATAAAGCAAAGCATTAGTCCGTAGCCTCGTGCGTAACCAAAGAACTCTAAAATCCCATGACTGCTATAAAATAATAGGAATGCCCACCAGCGAAGCACAGCACTCTTTAGTTTACTCATCAAGCGAAAGCCAAAAAGCGCATAAAATGGAAAAGCAATTAAGCTAGGTAGGCGCAAAGCCCATTCTTGAGGACCAAAAACCAAAACGGAACCATGGCCCAAAAGGGAGTTTAGGAAATGATTATTGGCAGACCAATAAGCTTGTCCGGGCCAAAAAGTGCCATTTTTTACAAATAAAAAATAGCTAGTTGCTTCATCAAAAACTAAGGGATTGGCGTAAGCACGTAGGATTAAATAAACCCAAGTGATGATACTAACTACAATAAAGCTGCGCTGGTAAAGCCGCTTCTCGTACAATGTTTTAAGATTTACGAACGGTACGTTGCTCAATGCGCTTTTCGTAGTTCACCCCTTGAAAAATACGTTGCACAAAAATACCTGGGGTATGAATAAAATTAGGATCTAATTCTCCAGCAGGTACAAGTTCTTCTACTTCAGCAACCGTAATTTTACCGGCCATCGCCATTAGGGGGTTGAAATTCCGAGCGGTTCCTTTGAAAATAAGATTCCCTGCTTCGTCGCCTTTCCATGCTTTTACAAAGGCAAAGTCTGCTTCGAAGGCATGCTCTAAAATATGTGGCTTATCCTTAAAATAACGCACCTCTTTGCCTTCTGCCACTTCGGTTCCGAAACCAGCGGGCGTAAAAAAGGCGGGAATACCGGCACCGGCGGCGCGACATCTTTCGGCTAGGGTTCCTTGGGGAATGAGATCAACCTCTAATTCGCCACTTAACATTAGTTTTTCAAAGAGATCATTTTCCCCTACGTAGGAGCTAATCATCTTTTTAATTTGACGAGTTTGGAGGAGTAAACCTAAGCCAAAATCATCCACACCGGCATTATTACTAATACAGGTTAAATTTTTTGCCCCATTACTGCGAATCGCTAAAATGGAATTTTCGGGAATGCCACTTAAACCAAAACCACCCAACATTAGGGTCATATTATCTTTTAATCCTTGTGCTGCCTCCTCGGCATTTTTTACAACTTTTCGTATCATATTTAATCGATATCAAATTGGGGATCAACATTATTGCGAAGGCCAGTGGTATCGTTACTGAAACTTTGCCCCTGCGACACTTTGTAGGCCGCACAATTAAGTTCAATAGTAAGCGGTTCCGCTGGTTTTTCAAAATCACCTTTGCTTATGCCAAGGTCCGGGTTTGAATAGCATTTACGCATATAAATAGCCCACACGGGCAGGGAAACGGTGGCTCCTTGTCCTTCTCGTGTACCTCTGAAATGGGCCGAACGATCTTCGCAGCCGCCCCAAACCCCAGTAATTAAATTGGGAACCATACCCATAAACCAGCCATCGGCATTGTTTTGCGTAGTACCTGTTTTCCCGGCAATAGGATTAGTGAAGGCATAAGGAAAGCCCGTTACTATATCATTGGCATAGGTTCCCCAAGCGGAGCGCAAGCGAGCACCTGTACCTTGTTGAGTAACTCCTTTTAAAAGGTCCGTCACTACATAGGCATCTTGAGCGCTCATTACTTCATTGGTTTTGGGACTAAATTCTTGGAGGATTACTCCGTTTTTATCTTCAATACGGGTAATGAAAATCGGTTCCGTATAAACTCCTTTATTAGCAAAAGTAGTGTAGGTTCCCACCATATCATAAACTGATAAATCCACCGTGCCTAAAGCGATGGAAGGCTGCGGATCAATTTCATCTTTCACTCCCATTTCGTGGAGCAAGCGAATTACTGGTTCGGGACCCACCTGTTTCATTAAATAGGTAGTGACACTATTTACACTATGAGCGAGAGCATATTTTAAAGTATAAACCCCGCCGTATTTATGGTCGGAATTTTCGGGACACCAATCTTTCAATAAATTAAACTTACCACGTTCAATACAAGTGCGCACATTAGGAACTTCAAAGCAAGGTGAATAGCCTTTTTGTTTAATGGCGGTTGCGTAAACGAAGGGTTTGAAAAGTGAGCCTGCTTGTCTTTTCCCCTGAATTACGTGGTCGTATTTAAAGTGGCTAAAATCGATACCACCCACCCAGGCTTTAATAAAACCTGTTTGCGGTTCTACCGAAAGCAGCCCACTCTGGTAGAAATGTTTGTAATAACGTATCGAATCGAGTGGAGACATGAGCGTATCAATATCGCCTTGGTAGGAGAATACGCTCATTTGGCGCGGGGTATTAAATACGATATCAATGCTATCGTTCGACATGCCCTTCTTTTTTAACGAGCGATAGCGAGGGGTGCGACGCATTGCTTGTTTAAGAATATTGTCAATTTGACTTTCATTAACATAATGGAAGGGCGCTGTTTTGCGTCCTTTTTCCAATTTGAAAAAGACGCGTTGGAGATTGCTCATGTGCTCATTTACCGCTTCTTCTGCGTAAGCTTGCATGCGTGAGTCTAGCGTCGTATATATTTTAAGACCGTCGGTGTAAAGGTTATAAGAATTACCATCCGCTTTCGGGTTTTCCTTAATCCAATCGGCCATATACTTTCTAAGGTACTCACGGAAATAAGGAGCTTGCCCGTCAAAGTGCCGTTGTCTTTGGAAGTCTAAAACTATAGGACGATCTTTTAAAGTGTCATAGGCTTCTTGCGTAAGCATATTATTGCGAACCATTTGGCGATAGACCACATTGCGGCGTTTTTGCATCAATTCGGGTTTGCGCTTTGGGTTATAGAGGGAGGGGTTTTTTGCCATTCCCACAATAACGGCAGCTTGCTCAAGCGTAAGGCTATCGGTGCTGCTGTTAAAATAAATGGCTGCCGCCGATTGTACTCCAACCGCATTGTAGATGAAGTCGAGCTGATTAAAATACATAGCAATAATTTCTTGCTTAGTGTATTGTCTTTCTAGCTGAACTGCGATAATCCACTCTTTCAGTTTTTGACGGATACGGTCGATAATATTTTTGGGATCTTCTGAGAAGAGTTGTTTGGCCAACTGTTGAGTGATAGTGCTACCACCCCCCGCTGAACCGAGCTTAATTACCGCACGAGCCAGCGCTTCAAAGTCGATGCCGGAGTGATCGTAATAACGCTCATCTTCGGTGGCAACCAGGGCATTAACTAAGTGAGGTGAAAGCTCCTCATAATCAACGTGGGTCCTATTGTCGTGGTAAAACTTGCCTAATACTTCGCCGTCTGAGCTTATGATCTGAGTGGCAAGGTTACTCTTTGGGTTTTCGATTTCATCGAAAGTAGGTAAGGGACCAAATCCGCCTAAGGCGGTAATCCCAAAAATAATAACGAGACTGAAAATACCGATAAAAATAAGCCACCAAAATAGTTTCACATAGCGGCGATAGTCTTTTTTTTCAGGGCTATTTGTTGTCTTTGCCATCTTCAATTTTATAAACGGTTAAACCAACCTCTTCTACGCCTGTTAAAGCGTCGGTGCGCATGGCCTGACTGAATTCGAAAGTGTAAACACCCTTCTTGCGAAAGCTTAAAGGCTCGCGGCGATAAGCCCGTTGAAAGGTTTTGAGTTCACCGATTCCATCGCCCAGCCATCGCCCATAAGAATCGGCTAAAATTAGTTGGGCCGTATCGGCGTATTCGGTGCTTTCTTCCGAAAGGATTGTTCGGAAGAGGTAAAGATTACTGTAAGGGTAATTGTCATTGGCACGCAGGTTAAAAACCAGAGCATAGGCGCTGCTGGTATCTTCAATTTTTACTTGAAACCGAGCACTGCTGTCGGCTATCCAACCACTTTCGTCTACTTTAAGATACTCCTCAAAGTAGGGGTTTTCCTCGCAACTGCTTAGATTAAAAGCAGCAATGAGAATTAGCAAAAGGGGCGCTAATGATTTGTACCTAAACATTTTACTCACCTTGATTGCCTTTGTTTTTAGGTTTGTAACGACGGCGATTTGGGCGTTTTTTAGGCTGACCTTTTTCGCCATTTTCTGCTTTAGCTTCGGGCTTAGCCTTTGCTTCAGGCTTGGCTTTGGGGCTCGCATTCGCATCTGGTCCTTTGGCGTTTCTATTACCGGTGTTAGTCCGGTTATTAGGACCTTTAGAGGGGTTATTCGAACGCTTACGGTTATTATTGTTGCGATTGCCACGCCCTTTTTGCCCTTTATTATCGAAGCGCGTAAGTTCATCTTGACCTACAACGTTTTCGTAGGTCTTTTCTTCTGTTTGAACATTGTTAGCATTATAATCATCGAGTGAATCCGGTTTTTCACCTTTTTCATTCATGGCCATAATGGCAATAACATCATCGAGTTTAATGGCAAGCCACTCGTTATTTCCTGGGGTAGGGTTGGCATACCAAAGTACCTCCTTGAAAATATCCATTTTCATGAAATAAGCATCGCCTGCTTTGGTTTGCAAATTCTTACTGGTATCAGGAAACTTCTTGAGGGCATCGAGGTATGTATCGAGCTCGTAGTTTAAACAGCATTTTAGCTTACCGCACTGTCCCGCTAGTTTAGTAGGATTAAGCGATAGCTGCTGATAACGTGCCGCGGCAGTATTTACTGAACGAAAATCGGTGAGCCAAGTGCTACAGCATAATTCGCGGCCGCAAGAACCAATGCCACCAATTTTTCCTGCTTCTTGGCGTGAACCAATTTGACGCATTTCTACGCGTACTTTAAACTCAGAAGCAAAGCGCTTTATTAGCTCGCGAAAATCAACCCGATCTTCGGCGATATAATAAAAAGTAGCCTTGGCATTGTCGCCTTGATACTCAACATCGCTGAGTTTCATATCTAAGTTAAGCTCTTTCACCAATTCGCGACTGCGCACCATAGTGGCATGTTCGCGTTCTTGGGCAATGCGCCAAAGGTCGATATCGCGCTGATTAGACTTGCGATAAAGTTTTCTAACTTCAGGTGATTCTATATTGAGACGTTTCTTCTTCATTTGCAGACGGACCAATTCTCCCGTAAGGGAAACTGCGCCGATATCATGACCAGGTGAACCTTCTACGGCTACCACGTCGCCCATATAGAGCTTAAGATTATTTACGTTTTTGAAATATTCTTTACGACCATTTTTGAAACGAACTTCTATACAATCAAAAGGATTTACCGAACTCGGTAACTCCATATCGCTTAGCCAATCAAAAACTGTAAGTTTCTCGCAACCGTCTACGCCACAAGCGCCATTACTTTTACAACCTTTTGGAATGCCACTCGTACTACAACTTCCACAACCCATTCAATCTATATTTTGTGTGCAT
>TARA_R110002050_G_scaffold2220_10_pt1 | contig 13138 bp, 5 predicted proteins | sample TARA_R110002050 | Tara Oceans TARA_R110002050 (sample SAMEA4396988) | marine metagenome | biome: Polar Biome; feature: [DCM] deep chlorophyll maximum layer (ENVO:01000326); material: water (ENVO:00002006), including particulate matter (ENVO:01000060) such as... | depth 25 m
GTTTTTAGCCGTACCCAGTTCTTTATTTATAATCATCTGAATGGCCAAAGCACGGCGTACTGATTCTTCAGTTGGTGTTGTAATTGCTTCATCATAAGCATTGGTATGCAATGAGTTACAATTATCATAAATAGCTAACAAAGCCTGTAATGTAGTTCTGATATCGTTAAACTGAATCTCTTGTGCATGCAGAGAACGACCACTTGTTTGGATGTGGTATTTCAGCTTTTGGGAGCGATCGTTGGCAGTGTATTTGTTCTTCATGGCAATGGCCCAAATACGACGAGCTACGCGACCAATCACTGCATATTCAGGATCTAAACCGTTACTAAAGAAAAACGACAAGTTATGTGCAAAATCATCCACACTTAAACCACGAGCCAGGTAGTATTCTACAAAAGTGAATCCATTCGCTAATGTAAGTGCCGCCTGTGTAACCGGATTCGCTCCCGCTTCCGCAATATGATATCCAGAAATGGATACGGAATAGTAATTACGAACTTTGTGTTCCGTGAAATACTCTTGGATATCTCCCATCATCTTGAGGGCAAATTCCGTAGAAAAAATACATGTGTTTTGAGCCTGATCTTCCTTTAAGATATCAGCCTGAACCGTTCCACGAACAACACTCAATGTTCGTTCTTTAATGGTATTGTACACTTCAACATCAATTAACTCATCTCCCGTAACTCCAAGAAGCCCAAGACCAAAGCTATTATTACCCGATGGAATTTCATTTGAGTATTTCGGAATCGGAACGCCAAGTTGTTTGTACTTATCAGCGATTTTCTTCTGAGCTTCCTCCCACTTCCCTTCAGCTTTCAGATATCGTTCTACTTCTTGGTCGATAGCTGTGTTCATGTACATAGCTAGAATCATCGGAGCCGGCCCGTTGATGGTCATAGAAACAGACGTTGTTGGCATCGTAAGCTCAAAGCCTGAGTACAGCTTTTTCATATCGTCTAGCGTGCAAATACTCACACCAGAGTTTCCAATTTTACCGTAAATATCAGGACGATAACCAGGATCTTCACCGTATAGTGTCACTGAGTCAAAAGCCGTAGAAAGTCGAGCTGCTTCCAATCCTTCACTCACATAATGAAAACGCTTGTTAGTACGCTCTGGAGTTCCTTCGCCAGCAAACATACGCGTTGGATCTTCCCCTTCTCGTTTAAACGGAAATACACCAGCTGTGTACGGGAAATAGCCAGGTAGATTTTCTTTCAGCGCAAACTTAACTCGTTCGCCTGCATGCTTTGTGTTTGGCAATGCCACACGAGGAATTTTCAATCCACTTAGCGAAGTTCTATACAAATCATTCTTGATAACACGATCACGAATTTTAACTTCAAACACCTCTTTGGTGTAGCGCTCATAGAGCGAATCCCAGTTTTCTAAAATCTTTCTTGGAGCGATATCAAGCTTACTTAGCCAGTGCTCCTTCATCTTAGAAAGATCTTCCTCAATCAATTCCTTATGCTCTGGCTTCCAATTAGTTAATTGATTTAGCGTACCAGAAACCTGATCTAATTTAGAAGCAATTTCTGATTGGTCTTTTGCCCAATCGTGGTAGTCTCTAACCGCATCTGAAATCTCAGAAAGATACCGAACTCTCTTTCCTGGAATAATAGCTTGAGCTTGAATTCCTTCAGCAGGTTTTGAATCGGTATAAATTTTTGTTTCCCAATTCATTCCAAAGCGTTCATTAATCTTACCAATGATGGCAGCGAACAAATTATTCACCCCTTGGTCGTTAAACTGTGCCGCGATGGTTGGATAAACAGGCATTTCTTCAGGTTTAGCATGCCAATCCCCACGATTACGTAAAATCTGCTTACGAATATCACGCAATGCGTCCAACGAACCTTTTTTCTCAAATTTGTTCAGAACCACAATTTCGGCTAAATCAAGCATGTTGATTTTCTCTAACTGTGTTGCAGCACCATACTCGCTTGTCATTACATAAATCGGAATATCTGTAATGTCTACGATTTCTGTTCCGCTTTGTCCAATTCCACTTGTTTCAACGATGATAAGATCGAATCCTGCTAGTTTATACAACTCAATTACGCCATCGAGGGCCGCACTGGTAGAACGATTTGATTCTCGCGTGGCTAAACTGCGCATAAAAACGCGTTCATTGTCTATACTGTTCATCCGTATACGATCACCGAGTAGCGCGCCTCCTGTCTTAATTTTGGAAGGATCTACTGAAATGATACCAATGGTCAAATTCTCAAATTCTGTAATGAAGCGAAGTACCAATTCATCGGTTAACGAGCTTTTCCCAGCGCCACCAGTTCCTGTTATTCCGAGCACCGGAATAGTTTTAGTTGCGGTAGCTTTGAGCTCTTTTCCGCCTTTAGTTAGCAACGCATCACCGTCAAAAGAAAGTAACTCATCGTTCTTATTTTCTAATGCTGTTATACAGCGCGCCAAAGCTTTACGGTCTTTACCTAAAACATTTAACGGGTTAAGGTCTTCCCTAGAAACGGTATCGTAATCACAGTGGTAAATCATATAATTGATCATTCCCTGCAATCCCATAGAGCTTCCATCTTCTACAGAAAAAATTCGTTCTACACCGTAATCATGGAGTTCTTTGATTTCATCTTGAACGATAACACCTCCGCCTCCGCCAAATACCTTTATGTGTTCCGCTCCTTGTTCGCGCAGCAACTCAACCATGTATTTGAAATACTCAACGTGTCCACCTTGATAGGAGCTAATGGCAATGCCTTGTACATCTTCTTGAATGGCACAGTTCACAATTTCATGTACTGAGCGGTTGTGACCTAAGTGAATCACTTCTACTCCACTGCTTTGCAGAATACGGCGCATGATATTTATACTAGCATCATGACCATCAAATAAACTAGCTGCAGTTACAAAACGAACTTTGCTAGTTGGTTTATGTGGCTCAGTTAGACTGAACTGAAATTCAATGTTCTTCTTCGAGGATTTTTGTTCTGTTTGTACAGACATACTTTCAATCAATTTTTCTGTTATTGGAAGCGGTTCCATAAAATAGGAAATACTTAACCCTTTCGATACACCTAGTAAAAACGTAAATGTGTTTTTACGTTTAAATGATGAATTTAAGAGTTCGGTGAAGCTGATTCTTGATTCTTGGAAGCTTCATTTTTGTACACAATAGTACGATGAGGGAATGGAATCTCAATTCCTTCGGCGTCAAAGCGATCTTTGATGCTTTCTAGCAAGTCACATCCCATTACAAATGCAGAAGGTGGATCAATAGCGGTTGCCAAAGCTCTTAGATTCACAGACGAATCTCCTAACGATATTAAACGAACTGGCACAATTTCATCACCCTTCTCTATTTGCTCCTCTGATCTAGCGTCGATAAAACTAGGATGGGACAGAATCTCTTCCTGCATAATTTTTCTCGCTAATTTGATATCTGAATCGTAGCTAATACCAATTTCAACCCACTTAATGATTTTATCGTCGTTGTAATTAGAGTTAATCAATATTTCGTTGCTAATTACGGAGTTTGGAATGATAATACGCTTATTCTCGAAGTTTCGAATAACGGTGTGGCGCAGATTCACATCTTCTATAACTCCTGTTAAATCGGTGCGGAGTAAAATTCGGTCACCGATTTTATAAGGTTTAAAAATTACGATAAAAATTCCACTTACAATGTTTCCTAATGCCTGCTGAGCTGCAAAACCAACAGCAATGGCTAACAAACCAGCACTTGCTAATATGGATTTGGCAATGAATCTGAACTGGGGAACCATATACACCGCAAAGCTAATTCCCACTAAGTAGATTAGAAAAGTAACTCCTCGCTTTAGAAACTTAAGACTTGTTAAGTCACTTGAGCCTTCAGCTTCAGCTTTTCGGATGCCTAGTTTAAACAATTTTGCTGTTATTGTACCAGCAATACCCGTCAGAAGTAGAATGGCTACTATTTCTATAATGGTTTGATATTCGACTGGAATATATTCTTGGAGCTCTTGCATCAATTAAAACTGATTAGAATTTCGGAGGTAAAGCCTTTCTGTACTTTTAACCCTCTTTGAATATAATAAGGTTCTGGGGATTTAAACGGTGCTATTGTTCCAAAGTCCCATTTATTATTTCCGTTCAAGTCTTCGAACACAGTGAGTGTATACGAAATAGACGGAATATTATCGATAGTATAAATTCCGCTAAAGGTAGTATCGATATCTATAATTTTTTGACTGTCGGATAAAAGCAGCTGATAAGCTTTCGCAGAATCGGCAGATTCTATTTTAATTTCGACTCCACCAAAGTCGATTGGATCCCAAGTAACCGGTGTAAAAAGTTGACGTTTTCTCTTCCCAGGATCCCACATCAAGAATTGATAATCAACACCATCAATCCACTCGCCCTGTGGAGGAATAGAAAGCTTATTATCTTTCACAGTGATGTTCGGCCAGTCATCAAAACTCACATCTCCTTCTACCACAACTACGGAATCAATGAGGTCTTGATCTTGGATGGGAGCTGCGTATTCTACAGTAAAAGCTTGAGTGGAAAACAATCCATTCTTTGCATTAGTTGCAACGATACGTTGCTGTGTTGTATCTGCTTGATTGCTTCCTTTAAAAGGTCTTTCTAAAGTTAAGGCTTCATTACCACTAATATCTGTAATTCCTTGAATAGCAATATAATATGAATTATCATTAGTCAACTCTTCACTACTAAAAGCAAAAGCAATGAAGGGGTCTTGCTTAGAAATATTGAGAGGAATTACACTTCCTATCTCGATCTTAAGAGAGTCTGTAATTCTAATATTTGTTTGATTTGTGAACTTAATTTCTTCACTAAAACGTAGTCTTAATTTCTGTGATGAAAGCAAGCCCACTGCTTGTAATTCAGGACGAAGTGTATCTGCTTCAAACCAATATGCGACATCTAAAGTATCCTTACTTCCTTTCGCTAAATCAATCCACTCTCTGCTAAAAGGTCGTGCTGTTTCTGAAGTATTTTCCCAGATTTTATTTTGGTTTCGGTCGTCAATCATCATGGCTTTGTACCGTCCCTCTCTTAAGTACGCAAATCTAAAAACTCCACCAGTATCAGTTTCGGCTGAGTACGCTGCTTTTTTGGTTAAATCTAGCGGTTCACGGTATAATAGAACTCTCTGTTCTTTTCTTGAAGTACCATCAGTGGCTGCTTTGATTATTCCTACAATTTCGCCGTTATCAATTTCATCACCAGTAGAAATTGCCAGTTTTACTGGGCTTCCCATCTTATTACCTCTCAAATCAGTGATACCAGCACCGAGCGTCAAAATGATAGTAGTGGAATCTGGGAGCGCATTTTTAAACTTAACTGTTGCTTTTGTTTTCTTCCATTTAATACTGTATTGAATGCCCAAATCTGGCTCAATGATCAAAGCTTTCTCAAAACTTCCTCTGTTCAAGTACTCAGAAAACTCAAACTCAAATGTATCGTCTGAATAGTTGACAGTGCCTGAATTTGGGTGCATAGCTCTAACAGCAGGTCCTGTTTTATCTACAGGGCCTCCAGTGGGTGCTATTGGCGTTGCGCATGAAACAAATAACAACCCTACTACTAACACGTTTATGTGATGCATCAATTTTAAACTATTCACGTACATTTTTACTTAACTTTGCAATTGTAAATATAGCAATGGGAATACAAACAATTTCGAATTAGATTTAATTGAATTACGGATGAAATTTTCCACAACGATGACAACCGCACAATCACGGTTTTTAATTTTCGGGTTACTACTTCTGCTACTTACAGGTTGCCACTCTTATGCATTGGATAAAGCCCAAGAGGACATACGTACAAGTTTTACTGATGGCGATTTTGAACGCACTCAAGCACAACTAAAGAAATTTAAGAAGAAAGATATATATAAATCTAAAGACGATGTGCTATATAACCTTGAAAGTGGAATGGTGTATCATTTTTCAGGTAAATACGACTCAAGTACCGTTTTTCTATCTCAAGCGGAATTAGAAATTGAAGAAAATTATACCAAAAGTATCTCACGAGGCATTACTTCCTTTTTAGTGAATGATAACAAGTTAGCCTACGATGGCGAACCTTATGAAGATATCTACATTAATGCTTTTAATGCGCTCAACTATATTCATATGCAGGATTTTGAGGGAGCTCTTGTTGAAACCCGTAGAATGTCCTACAAAATGGAACAACTTGATATTAAGATAAAGGGATTGGTTTCTGCATTTGCAAAATCAGATTCATCTGGACGAGTTGACTGGGGTGATGGAAAAGTTAACATTCAAAACAGTGCCCTTAGCCATTATTTAGCTTCAATTCTATATGCTAAAGCTGGAAACATTGATGGTTCTCGAATAGAATACGATAAATTAGGATCTGCCCTTGCTGAGCAAAGTACCATTTCTGAATTTAGAAAACGTCCTATTGAAGATTTCGAATATCTAAAAGACCCTGAAAATTACAATGTGTTATTAGCAGGATTTTCTGGACAAGCTCCTTATAAACAACAAGAAGATGTTCGATTTTTCTGGGATGATTACGACAATGACAAGAACAATGATTTTTATCTCAAATTCTCACTTCCTACTATTCATCTATATCCTTCAGAAGCATATAGAGTACAAGCTATTATTAATGACAGTGTAAAAGTACCGCTTAACCTGATTGAAGAAATGGATGTTATTTCGTCAAAAGTTTATAACGCAAAGCAGCCCATTATTTATGGCAGAGCGTTATTGAGAGCTAGTTTTAAAGCCGGTGGCACCAAATTGATTTCTGGAGCGGTTCGAAAAGAACATGCTATATTAGCTGACATTATTGAAATACTAGGTTTTATCACTCAAGAAGCTTCAGAAAAAGCAGATTTACGAAGTTGGCAAACTATGCCAGGAAGCGCTTGGATGCACGCCATCAAATTATCACCTGGCCAACATACCATTCGCATAGAATACCTCTCGGAATATGGGCGTGTAATGTATTTCGATGAATATAACGTAAACATCACCGACCGAACACGACTCGAACTTATAGAATCCATTTACTCAAAATAACCTAAGAACTTAATCACAATCAAAACTGACCATTATGAAATATTCATTACTTATAACCATGTTTTTCGCGGTTCTATTTACGGCCTGCGAACCTTCAAACAAAATAACTAGAATTGACGCTGGCACTACTACCGATTTATCTGGGCGTTGGAACGACACTGACGCTCGATTAGTAGCAGATGAAATGATTAGCGACGCACTTACAAAACCTTGGCTAAACCAATTTAGTCGTTCAAACCAAGCATCACCTGTCGTTATTGTTGGCCGTGTACGCAATGAAACGATGGAACACATCGACACTGAAGTCTTCACTAAAGAGATGGAACGTGCTTTTGTAAACTCAGGTACAGTAAGCGTAGTTGCTAATTCTCAAGAAAGAGAAGATGTACGTGATGAAAGAGAAGATCAGCAAACAAATGCATCGTACGAGACTACCAAGAAAATGGCTCAAGAGCTTGGCGCAGACTTTATGATGATTGGAAACATTAGCTCTATTGCTGATGAAACCGTTAACAAACGTCATGTTGTGATCTTTTACACTATCAATTTGGAGTTTATTAATGTAGAGACTAACCAAAAAGTTTGGATTGGCAATAAGAAAATCAAGAAACTTATTGATCGCAAAAATTATCGCGGTTAATATTATTTCCCTACGTAAAAAGGCTTCCTGATTTCAGGGAGCCTTTTTTTATGTAAATCATTTTTTTATTAAAAAGTTCTAAGGGAAACTGTTCATTTAAAAAGTCATATTTGTGCGGTACAAAAAAGGAGACTGGATATCATCCAATCTCCCATGAATACGTTGGTTTTTTCGGGGTACAAAAAAATCAAATTAAGCTACAATGTGATGTTGTGGCTTTTTTTTTTGGATAATAAAAAATCAGCTTTATCCCCAGAGTTTGGTTGCCAACCCGCTATTTCTTGAAATTCTTTGTAGAATAGCTTGCTCAACTACACCCCTGCTTCCAACTACAAGAAGGTTTTGACGTGCTCTTGTTACAGCTGTGTATAAAAGTTCTTTAGTAATAATGGGATTATGCTCGTTTGGGAGTATTAGAACAACATTTTCAAATTCAGAACCTTGGCTTTTGTGAACCGTAATTGCATAAGCTGGCTGATATTCTTTAACTCGGCTTACCGAAATCTGCCGATTTTCATTTCCTTCTACCATTACTTTTCCTTCGGAATTAGGACCCGTAAAAAAAATACCTGTTTCACCATTCTGAACTTTTAGGAACGAATCATTTTTTGTAAACAGTACAAATCGACCATCAAACCACTCTCTACCTCTCGATATACCAGCTTTGGTTTTAATTGTCAGTTCAGCTTCTCTATTTACGCGCTCTATTCCAAAGTCACCTTTCCGGATGGCACAGAGAATTTGAGCATTAGTATAAGCTTCAAACTGTTGGCCAGGACTTTCTTTAGAATTCCTTGAAAATACATCCACACAATATCTCTTAATAATCGTAGGTATCGTATTGATGTCAGGTTCTATCCAATGTACATCGCCAATTTCGCTGCTTGTAAGAATCTCAAAAGCTAAGGTTGGGTTTTCTGTATTAATTGCTTCAGAAAGGAGTTTTAATCCAGACTGAGCTCCAAAACGATAGGACTTCGTGAGTAATACAATGCAATCGTTTAAGCTTTCCGTTTCGATTTCCTTGGCGCCAACTTCTACTCCGCACCCCGACAAGGTCTCAACCAAATTTTTTGAGAAAATATTTTCAGCACCTTGGCAAATATCCCCGAGCACGGCCCCTGCTTCAACTGAGGAAAGTTGATCTTTATCCCCTAACACAATCAGCTTAGTTTGATCAGACAAGGCTCGAATTAACTGAATCCATAATCGTATATCAAGCATGGAAGCTTCATCTACTATAACAACATCATAAGGAAGTTTGCGATTTTTGCCGAATGCAAAGCTACCGTCCATTCTAGCACCTAAAAGCTTATGAATAGTCTGAGCCCCTATCTCATTGCTTGAGTCGTTCTGAAACGATTCTGAAAGCCTCTGTGCCGCTTTGCCAGTTGGAGCAGCAAGCGCGATTCTTTTTGGTATAGAACATGAACCTTGAATGGTTTCAATGATTTTACGAACCGTGAAAGTTTTCCCAGTTCCTGGTCCTCCAGAAATGATTAGAAAATCTTTTAATACAGATAGGAAGACCGCTACTTTCTGCCAGTCTGTTTTATCAGATGTATTGGCTTTGAATTGCTCTTGTACAGTTTCAATAACTTCTTTGGTAAGTTTTGAGCTCTCTCGAGTAGTACGTTCTTTAATCCAAGCTACCAACTCGTTTTCATATTTCCAGTAACGTTGAATATATAATCGGTTTTCTTCGAGAATGAGCGGCTTAAATTCACCTGGGCTTCCCACAACACTTGACGCTTGTAACTCATTCATCAATGCTTCTATTTGAGTATTATGACTCGGTAAAAGGCACAGCAAATCGACTATTCTTTTATCTTGATGAATTCTATCCAAGAAAATGCACACATTGCCATTTATTTGATGAAACGAGCATATAACCGCAGCAACTAAAACGGTAGGACTCAGATCGGGACTTATACGCAACAGAGTACGAGCGAACTCTACTTCTAAGTCGGAGATGAGTTTAGCTTCTTTAAGTTTTATAAGTTCTTCGAAAATGGACATCAGTCTTCTCTCCCATTTTTAAACAATGCATCAAGCTGGCTAATTTTTCCAAAACTTGGAATGTCATAGAAAACACCTTGGCTCGGATCCTCATTGTTCAAGCCACGCACAAATAGATAAATCACTCCTCCGAAATCTTGCTCATAGGAATAATTGGAAAGTCTGGATTCTAGAAAACGATGTAGAGCCACTGTATACACATGATACTGTACATCATAGCTAGCAGATTGAATTTCTTTGGCGAGTTCATCGTGGCCGTAATTCTGATACGAACTCCCAAGATGATTACTTTTATAATCTAGGATGTAATACTTACCATCATAGCAAAAGGTTAAATCGATAAAGCCCTTCATAAATCCAAAAACTGAAGCCTGATTCGTCTCTAATTCAATTTTATTTCCTCTTATAATTTCGAATATATCAGAGGTTACAATTCCATTAATTGGAAAGTGAAAAGCCATCTCTTTTATTACCTCATCTAGCTTTAATTCACCCAGAGTAATTCCCTCAAAAGTAAGAGGATGTGCTAGTGTTTGCGTTACCCATTTCTGAACAACTTCTTCCCATTCGGTTCCAAAATTAGCTCGCTTAAGTTCGTTTCTTACTGTTTCTACCAAATTGCTTTGAGAATCAAATTCTACCTCTTCAAAAAGAGCATGTAGAAAGTTCCCTGCATCGGCTCCTTTTGGAAATGTGAATACACTTTTTTCATCACTGCTTAAAGCAATTTCTTCATCCTTAGTTATGTCAACCTCATCAAAATCGAAACCTATTTTACCTACATTTTCTTCAATTATAGAAGGAGCCGTTTGATGTTTAGTAAGTGCCGAGTAACTTGTAACTCTTGGGAAGTTGAATAAATCAACTCGTTGTAGCTCTTTAGCTTGGGATAAATAACTAACTTCTTCCTTAGATTCTTTTGTTTGTGTTATTAGTATTGCATCCCTAGGCTCTCGAATGATTATAGTTGGATTTTCTTTTGCAACTTTAATCAGCTCGTCGGCAATTGAAGCAAGGTTTGAACTACTATTATCTAAAACTTTTAAACTCAGTGCTTCTTCTACTTTTTGTGCACCTATAACAATGGATGAAAGCGGTGAATACTCAGCATTATTAACCTCTAAAAATGGGATGAAATTCGCAGATTTTGCTCGAGTAAGTGCAACATAAGCTAACCGAATCGTTTCCGCTAATTCTTCTTTTTTATGGAGCAATAGTTGACTAGGATCAGCTAAGCTTCCGGCAACATTTAAGTACGTTTGGTTGTCTTCATGAAACTGAAAAACAGCTGGATTCGTAAGTTTTATCGACTCCCACAAATACGGCAAAAACACAATCGGATATTCCAACCCTTTGCTACTATGCATCGTCGAAATTTGAACCAACTCTTCATCACTTTCTAAGCGAAGTAACTCATCATCTTTTTCTAATGATTGGTCATTTATCTTATCTCGTAAATAACGTAACAATGAAGACGGAGTTGAATGGGAATTGGATTCTTGAGTAGCTAATAGCTCCACTAAGTGATTAAAGTTGGTTACTCTCCTCTCTCCATTCTTAAAAGCTGCTAACCGTTCCATAATTCCGAACTCAGAATCTGCTTCCACTAAACAAGCTTGAACTCCTCGCTCCTTCCAATTCCGTAGAAAATCCGAAAAACTCGACACAACATCAGCCCATTGCTGCTCATTTTCGTCAAAAACAGTAAGTGCATTCGCATCAAAGCCGATTAGTGATGTAACCAAAGCTCCGCGTAGCAGCCCCTCAAAACTAGGAGATAGAATTGCTGAAAGCAGAATTTCTAGATCTGTAGCTTCTTCGGAGGTAAACACCGAATGCTTACTTTTTAATATGCTTCGTAACCCTAACTCTGAAAGCGCATCTTGAATATTCTGTGCTTGAGTATGGTTCCGTACTAAAACCGCAATATCTGAGGGTTTCACTTTCTTATCATCTAGCGCAAAAGATCCTGATAGAAGTTGCTGAATTTCGGAAGCCACCGCTGAAACAAGAACAGGTTCTCCATCCTTTTTACTCTTATAATCGTCGCCAAAATGAATAAACTGAATGGCCGTTTCTTCTTCTCCATTACAAAGTAGCTTAGGCGTTTCTTTGTCTCTTTCAGGATAGCCAGCTGGTCTAAATTCTAAATTCTCTAGTAGAAAAGGAGCCTCGTTTAGTTGAAATAGTGTATTTACTCCATTAATCACAGATCTACTAGATCGGTAGTTATCGTCCAAAGAGTAACGCTGTTCAGAATTGGCATCCGATTTTGCCGACAGATAGGTAAATAAATCTGCCCCCCTAAAACTATAAATAGCTTGTTTGGGATCGCCAATCATAAACAATCCCGTATTTTCACTCGCATAAATAGATTTAAAAATATGATACTGAACAGGGTCTGTATCTTGAAACTCATCCACTAACGCTATAGGATATTTTTCAGCAATTTTCTGGGTAAGAGTTCCAGATTCATCGTTTGCTATTCCATCAGACACTAGCTGAATCAAATCATCATAAGAAAGTGTATTATTTGCTTTCTTCTTTGCATTGTAAGCCGGTATAATTTCTTTAATTGCTGTATTTATAAACGAAATACTAACAGTGGCCAAACTACCTAAATGAGCTAGGTACTCGTCAATAAGCCTTGATGTTTCAGGTGGCTCAATGGAATGTCCTTTACTAAGACTTGATTCCATTTTATCGGCACCAAAAAGAAACAACTTCGGAAATGGCCGTATATCAGCAGTATCCTGACTTATCCAATCTAAAAACTGTTGCTGATTCACCGCTATCGCAGCATCTTTATAAGAAACCCTTTTTAATGCTCCTGATTTATTCTCAATAAGTTGATCTAAGACTTCTTTATCTCGCTTGTAACTAGCCTTAATAGCTTGGAATATTTGATCGAGATTAGTAAATAGCTGCTCGCATTCTTCGATTCCAACTGTTTCTGGAAGAATTTGAGCGTACGGTTTACTAACAACAGGATTGATATAAGTACGAATTAACTCAGGATTAAATTTCTGGGCAATTAGATAATTCAACACATCTCTCTTAGTTGAACCAATAGAATACTCGGCGATAAATTGATGCCAAAAATCATCAATGCAATCGTCTATTAGCACTGTAGACGATCCAAGTATTTCAAAATCTGGACGAATTCCAAAAGCTAGATATTCCTCTTTCAACAAACGGTGACAAAATCCGTGGATAGTAGAGATAACTGCATCATCAAAACTGTACAGAGCTTTCTTGAGGTGTAAGTATCCTTTATCATCTAATACCTTCAAAAGCTCGGCAAGAAAACTGTCTCCGCTATCTTCCTTAGTTTCGTAAGCATGTACACATTCTGTAATACGATCTCTAATTCTGCTTTTAAGCTCGGCGGTAGCAGCTTCTGTATATGTAAGCACCAAAATGGAAGCTGGCATTA
>TARA_R110002050_G_scaffold176731_3_pt1 | contig 13133 bp, 6 predicted proteins | sample TARA_R110002050 | Tara Oceans TARA_R110002050 (sample SAMEA4396988) | marine metagenome | biome: Polar Biome; feature: [DCM] deep chlorophyll maximum layer (ENVO:01000326); material: water (ENVO:00002006), including particulate matter (ENVO:01000060) such as... | depth 25 m
ACATATATGCAAAAGAAGAGTGTTTATATCATAGTTTAAGTAAGGAACAATTTAAGGATATATGGGAGACCCTCAATTGTATGGTTGGTTTAATGAAAACCGATTATACAATTGAGGATTTATCGTATGAGGAGGTGAGGAAAACCGGATATAATTTATCAGACGCATCATATTGACAAAGACTACATACTACGATAGAATTGAACTGAAAGTAAATTTCCATTATGGCAAAAGGATTCACTGTAAAGGCAAATGCGCCAAAAGTAAAGAAGAAAGAGGACTGGGACATCGATGCAATTAAGCAAAGGATGCACGGCAAGAAGATTGTATTTTGCCTCCCTGGAAGGGGATGTTCATTTGTCTTTCTGAAGAACTTTGTACAACTGTGCTTTGATATGGTACAGAATGGTATGAGTATTCAGATCAGTCAAGATTACAGCTCAATGGTAAACTTTGCACGATGCAAGGTACTTGGAGCAAATGTATTAAGGGGACCAAATCAGAAACCCTGGGATGGCAAATTAGAGTATGACTATCAGTTATGGATTGATAGTGATATTGTATTTGACACAAATAAGTTTTGGCAGTTATGTGATTTAGCATTAAACGAAGAAGGAGAGGAGAAGCAAATTGTTGCGGGGTGGTATGCAACAGAGGATGGTCACACAACATCTGTCGCGCACTGGTTAGAAGAGGATGATTTCCGCAAGAATGGTGGAGTGATGAATCACGAGACTGTAGATTCCATTCAGAAACGTAGGAGTCCATTTACATGTGACTACACAGGATTTGGGTGGGTAATGATTCAGAATGGAGTCTTTGAGAATTTAGAGTATCCATGGTTTGCACCAAAGATGCAAGTTTTTGAGAGTGGAGCAGTCCAAGACATGTGTGGTGAGGATGTCTCATTCTGTTTAGATGCAATTGCAAAGGACTATGAGATTTGGTGTGATCCAAGGATTCGTGTTGGGCACGAAAAAACTCGCGTTATTTAATAGGAGATTATTATGGCAGCAATGAACGACGGGAATTACATTCCATCAAAGCCGAAGAAAACTCGGCAAGGTAACTCGGTCAATACATTAGTATCGGCAACCTCTCGCAATGGGAAAAAGAAGAAGTATAGAGGTCAAGGTCGTTAATAGATAGTAGCAGTTGATATATGTTTTTATGGCATGTTTGATTGCAAATTTACCTTCATATGAGGTATGGGTTCGTAAGGAATATCTAACGGATCATCAAAGTGGACATGGAGAGTATGTAAAAGGCGTCTGGGTATCGGTTAAGTCGATACCTGGGCGTGCTTTTTATTTTGAGACGTATTTACCAGAGTATGCAGCAATGTATGATAAGTTGCCTATAAGCGCGTTTGTAGCGTCTCCAGAGGCACCTAAACCTGATATGCCACTACATAACCTACAGTTCTGGAATTGCATGGATTATGGCGTTACAGTAGTGCAGAAGCAATTTATTGGAAGTATGCACTATGAATGCTATACAAGAGATTATGGGCCACAGACTGGGACTTATATTTGTACAATTGATAACTATCATCAAGATCCTGATGCAGTTGATTATGCAACAAGTGAGAATCCATCAGAACACAAGTCACACAATCTTATTGAACTAGATAATGGGCAGTTTGCATTGTATCCTAACAATAGAACAAGGATTTATGATAATTCTTTAACACCTGAGGAACCAAAGATTCCAGATTTTAAGGTTTCGACTGTATATTATCAAGTTGAGAATGGTCATGATCGTGATGGACTTGGTAATGATGAGAATTATTTTTGGAAAACTGCCAAAGAGCGTAAAAATATAGAAAATTTACCCCAAATACCGGATTTTTAAAAAAATGACCGATTTTTTAGACAATTTAGCCAATGATCAGCATCAAAAGATGCTTCGTGAGATTGCAAATGACGATAAAACTCCCAAAAAACGTGATTCTTTGGAAGAAAGTGAGTTATTTGACATTGATGAAGTGATCTCTCATACTGAACCAACAACTCTTAATGAATTTTAATCTTAATCATTGATAAATAATACATAATTGCCATACTAAGGTGCCTTTAGAGAGGATAAGTCAAGGTTTTAAAGATGTAAGTATGTCATTTAAGGTCAACCCCTTAACAAATGACATAATTGCACTAAAAAACGAAAATGCAATTGCTCGTTCTATACGAAATATTGTATTTACTCTTCCTGGGGAAAAGTTCTTTGATGAAAAATTTGGATCAAAGATATCTAGATCATTATTTGAAAATATCGATGATCTTTCTGCCGATTCGATTAGGAGTGAAATTCAATTTTCTATCCAAAATAATGAACCAAGGGTTTCTTTACAAAAAATAAAAGTAGATCCTGATTTTGATAATAATTCATTTGATGTAGTAATTACATATAATATTATAGGGGTAGATGTATCCCCACAACAATTAGAATTCGTTTTGCAACCAACTAGGTAAGATGTCACTAGTAAATTTTTCCAATCTGGATTTTTCTCAAATTAAAACTTCTCTTGTAGAATATTTGAGATCTAACTCCAATTTTACCGATTATGATTTTGAAGGATCTAACCTTTCATCGATTATTGATGTTTTGGCGTATAACACGTATATAACCTCATATAATGCAAACATGGTTGCAAATGAGGTGTTCATTGATACTGCAACTCTTAGAGAAAATGTAGTTGCTTTAGCAAGAAATATTGGATATCTCCCTAGATCAAGAAAAGCAGCAAAATCCATTGTAAGTTTTTTTGTTGATGCATCAAATATATTACCAACACCAGCATCAATCACTCTTAAAAAAGGAACAGTTGCATCATCAACTGCAGTTTTTGGTAATCAATCATTTGTTTTTTCAATTTTAGAAGATATTTCAGTTCCAGTTGCTGATGGGATTGCAAGTTTTAATAATATTGAAATTTATGAAGGTGTGTTACTAGAGAAAAATTATACATATTCTTCATTTGACCCAAATCAAAAATTTATTCTTCCAAATTCTGGTATTGATACTAATTTAATTTCAGTAAGAGTGAGGAATACTGAAACATCAAATATAGGACCAAAATATAGTTTTGCAGATAATCTTTTTGACATTGATTCTGAATCAAAGGTATATTATCTACAAGAAATTTCTGATGAAAGATATCAAATAATTTTTGGAGATGGTATTTTTGGTAAAAGTCTACGAGAGGGAAATTATATTAATACAAATTATATTGTATCTAATGGAGATTCTGCAAATGGTGTAAATCAATTTACTTTTTCTGGAAAATTAACTTATACTAGAAATAGCACTGAATATACAATTACAAGTGGAATATCTTTAATATCTGCAGAATTACCAGCATCTGGTGGAGAAGTAATTGAGTCTGTAAATTCAATTAAAAACTTTGCACCTAGAATGTATGCAACACAAGACAGGGCTTTAACTTCCAGTGATTATGAAGTTCTTATACCAGCAAAAATTTATCCAGAAACTGAATCGATATCAGTATTTGGTGGCGAAGAATTAATTCCACCTCAATATGGAAAAGTTTTTATAAGCATTAAACCAAGGTATGGCGATTTCTTATCAAATTTAATTAAACAAAATATAAAAACCAAACTAAAAAAATATTCTGTAGCAGGAATTGTTCCAGAGATACTAGATTTAAAATATCTTTATATTGAAGTAAATTCAAATATATATTACAATTCAAATTCAGCACCTAGTTCATCTTATGTTTCTACTTTAATTCAACAAAATGTTCAAAAGTACTCAGAATCTAATGAGTTAAATAAGTATGGTGCAAGGTTAAAATATAGTAAATTTTTAAAAGTTATTGATGAAAGCCATGATTCGATAACATCAAATATTACTACAATTCAAATGAGGAGGGATTTAAAAATAACATCAAATGCTTTAGTTGAATATAGTATTGGTTTCGGTAACGAGTTCTATATAAAAAGTATGAATGGTTACAACATTAAAACTTCAGCATTTAGAGTCGATGGTATTGGTTCTGATGTTTACATTTCAGACATTCCAAACACTGATCAAGAAACTGGAGAATTATTTTTATTTTCAGTTCCAAATATAAATTCAACAAGTCCATTTATTGTAAAAAGAGGAATAGGAACTATTAATTATAAAAAAGGAATTATAACTATAAATCCTATTAATATCCTTTCTGGAAAAACAAAAGATGGTCAAACTATTATTGAAGTATCAGGATGTCCTAAATCCAATGATGTGATTGGTTTACAAGACTTGTATTTACAACTAGATATTGGTAATAGTAAGTTTGATATGGTTATTGATCAAATTTCATCGGGAATAGATCCATCAGCATCAAGTTATATTATTACATCAAGTTATGCAAATGGGGCATTAGTTAGACCAGGAGGTAGAGGAAGTATTCCTTCTACACCAATATCTGATTCATCCACATCTTCCATAACTCCTACAACATCCTCTGGAAGTTATTCACCTTCCACTCAGACAACTACTACTACTAGTTCTACTGGTTCTACTGGTTCTACTCCATCTACCCCATCCGCTCCATCATCTGGTGGTGGTGGCGGATATTCATCAGGTTATTAATATAAAAATCTAAAATGACAGAAAAAAGAGTTCAATTTAATAACATAGTACAAAATCAACTTCCTTCATATGTAAGGGAAGAATTTCCTCTGATTTCTGAATTTCTAAAGCAATATTATCTTGCTCAAGAATTTAAAGGAGCTCCAATTGACCTGATTGAAAGTATTGACAAATATATTAAATTAGAAGAAACTACTGGACTAGTAGATTTTACAGTTTTAAGAGATGATATTGATATTAATGATCAAACAATAGCTGCTTCATTTGGACCTAATTCAAAAGGTACTTATGGTTTTCCAGATTCTTATGGATTGTTAAAGATTGGTAATGAGGTTATTACATATACTGGAAAAACTAATTTAGAATTTACTGGATGTATAAGAGGTTTTGTTGGTATAACTTCATATACATCTAATGCAAATATAGAAAATTCATTATTTACCCAATCTGTAAGTGAAGAACATAAATCTGGAACAACTATTCAGAATTTAAGTAATCTTTTTCTTAAAGAATTCTTAAAGAAAACAAAAAAACAACTTTTACCTTTAATTGATACAAGATCATTAGATCCAAATTTGAATGAAAATTTGTTTATAAAGCAAGCAAAGAATTTTTATGCAACTAGAGGAACAGACAGATCTTTTGAAATTTTATTTAAAGCATTGTATGGTAAAGAAGTATCAATAATAAAACCAAAAGATTACTTATTTACCCCATCTAATTCAGATTTTAGAATTACAAATGATTTAGTTGTAGAAGCATTAGAAGGAGATCCTCTTGATTTGGATCAAGCAACATTATATCAAAATTTATATGAATATGGAATTTCTTTTCAAAAATCACTTGCTCCTATAACTAGAGTTGAAAAAATTGATTCTTTAACTGGTGATAAAAACTTTTATGTATTGAGTTTAGATGGTGGATATGACAGGGATATTGATGTAACTGGGGCACTTTATGGAAACTTTAAAGTTCATCCAAAAACAAAAGTCATAGGACAAATTTCAGCAGGATCTTCCGTATTTACTGTAGATTCTACTGTTGGTTTTGGACAAACTGGAGAATTGGCAGTAAAATATACGGATTTGAGTGTTGGAGTGGTTTCTTATACCTCAAAATCAGTAACAGAATTTTATGGATGCACAAACATAGATGGAAATATTGAAAATGCTTCCGAAGTTGGAATTAATACATATGCTTTTGGTAGATCTTTCAAAGATCAAAATGAAATAATAAAAGTTAAAATTAATTCAGTTTTAAAAAAATATATTACTCCAGATAATACAAGGTACTATGCGCCTAACGATATTATAAGAATCAAAAGCCTTGGAAATCCTTTGGCAGATAATTTTAGATTTAATAATTGGATTTATAATACTGCATCCAAACATACAATAAAAAGAGTTGATTTATTGGATTCTTCTGATAACACGTATAATGTTATTTTAAATAATAATCATTACTATAATGTTGGAGATGTATTAAATTTAATTGATAAGAATAATATTTCAAATGAAGCGTCAGTAACCGGGATTACCTCTAAAAAATCTGTACAGATAAAAGGACAAGGAATAATTGATACTCTGTCAAATTATACAATTCAAAGAAATATTTCAAAAGGAATATCAAATACTCTAGAAACAACTAGGTTATATTCTGCAAATGTTCAGGGAGTTTATGATGGTGGTGATCATATGATGGTCACTTCAGCATCAATTCCTAATTATAGCTCTTCTCCAACAAATACACCAGATAGATCTGTAATATTTTCTGGCGAGTTTATTGGAGAAGAACTAGAGATTACGCCATTAGGAAAACATTTCTTCCAAACAGGTGATAGAGTTTATTATGAGGCAGAAAGAACTATTGAAGTAACAATTAATTTTAATAGAACAGTTACAGAAAAGGTAGTCATAGGAACCTCTTTAGGATCAGAGTTTACTGAAGGATTGTATTATGTTAAGAAAGTAAATAACACTACCATAAAATTATCAAAAAGTTTAACTAATCTTTATAACAATATATTTTTATCGGTTACAAATGCTGTTACTGGTGGTGGGCCTGTTACAATTACCAATAATAAATTCTTCATATATGAATTTAAAGATAAATCTGTCAATTCTCAAAAATTAGTTAGAAAAATTCCTAAAATTGCTCAACATACTGGAAAATTAACAAAAACGGTTCCGGGATATACTGGAATTTTAGTAAATGGTGTTGAAATTTTAAATTATAAAGCAAAAGAACAAATAAATTATGGAAAAATAGAAAATATTGAAGTTTTGAGTCCAGGGTCAAATTATGATATTATTTCACCACCAGCATTAGTAATATCTGATCCTGTAGGTACAGGTGCAACAGGAGATATTTCTGTTTTAGGATCTTTAAGAGAAATAAGAGTTATAAATCCGGGATTTGATTACACAGAAACTCCTACAATTTCAATTACTGGTGGAAATGGAAATGGTGCAAAAGTTTCTGTAAATATGAAACTTGTTGATCATAGAGTTTCATTTTATTCAGAATCAACTTCCGGTAAAGTAGGTTTAGGAACCTTAAGTGCAATTGGATTCTCTACTTATCATAAATTTAAAAATGGAGAAAAAGTAGTATATGAAACAAGTGGTCAAGATGGTATTCTTGGGTTAACAACAAATTCTACATATCATATATCGTCGGAAACAAATACCAAAATAAAACTGCATAAAAATTTAAGTGATGCTCTTGCAGGAATTAATACTGTTGAATTAACAGGATATGGTATAGGTATCCACAAATTTAAATCTTTTAATAAAAAATCAATTATAGAGGGAATTAATCTTGTTTCTTCTGGAACTGGATATGAAAATAAGAAAAAATCTTGTGGCGTAATTGGAATAAGTACATCACAAAATAAAATTACTATAAAAAATCATGATTATAAATCTGGAGAAATTGTAAAATATTACGCAGGAGATACTCCAATTTCTGGTTTAGTGGATAAAACAGAATATTATGTGGTTAAAATTGATGATGATAGTTTTAAATTAACTAATGTTGGAGTATCTACTGTTGATAAAGAATTTTATTATAAAACTAATCAAATTGTTAATATTTCATCTGTAGGTGTTGGAACTCATGCGTTTAATTATCCAGAAATAGTTGTAACTTTATCCGAAAAAATTGGAATTTCGTCAATAGGAAATGAAACTTTTAAAGCTTCTATTCAACCAATTTTTAGAGGACAAGTAACATCAGTCAATTTGACCAATCATGGTGTTGGATATGGTTCTTCTGAAATTATAAATTTAGATAAAAAACCACAAGTTATTGCTACCGGTGGAGAAGGGGCAAGAGTATATCCCGTAATTAATAGTGGAAGAATTGATGAAGTATTTGTAATAAATTCAGGAAAAAATTATAATTCTCCTCCAGATATTAGAATAGATGGAGATGGTGTCGGTGCAATTTTGACTCCTATCATGGATGGTAATGGTGGAATTGATTCAATAAAAATTATTCAATCTGGGGGTGGATATTCTCAAGATTCAACAAATATTACCGTCCTTTCTCCTGGTAATGATGCTAATTTAAATGCAAACATTCAAAGTTGGAAAATTAATCTTTTTCAAAAATATTTTAATAGTATTTCCAACGATGATGGATTTATTGACTCTGGATTAAATGAAGAATATGGGTTGCAATATTCTCACATTTATGCACCGAGAAAACTAAGAGAAATGGTTTTTGCGGTCAATCAAGAAGGTGAAAAACTTTATGGTGAATATGATTTAAGAAAAAATATTGATGGAGAAACTGAATCAACCAACCATTCTCCAATAATAGGTTGGTCTTATGATGGCCATCCAATTTATGGTCCATATGGATATTCAAATCTAAATGGTGGATCAATTACTCAAATGAAAAGTGGATATATTGAAGAGGCAGTTTTAAAAGATAATCGACCACCTCTAGATATTTTTGCTCCAGGATTTTTTATAGAAGATTTTGTATATAAGTATGTTAATGATGAATCAGTTCTTGATGAGAACAATGGAAGACATTGTGTAACTCCAGAATATCCTCAAGGGACATATTGTTATTTTGCAACTATTGATACATCAGTTCCAGATTCTCAAGAACCATTTTTGGGTTATAAGAGACCTATGTTCCCATATCTGATTGGGGAAAATTATCATGCAAAACCAGATGAGTTTAATTTCAAAAAAATATCTAACCAAGATGGTTATGATTTAAATAAAACAAATCTAATTAAAAATACTGACCCTTATAATTATTTTGATGGAAAAGAAACATATGACTATCTTTCATTACCAAATAATTTAAATCAAAAGGTTGAAGTAAAATCAGTTTATAGAGGTGGAGTTGATTCTATTGGTATATTGACTGGTGGAAATAATTATAAAGTAAATGATTCATTAGTATTCCAAGATTTTGGAACAGATGGTTCTGATGCTGCTGCAAAGGTATCAAAAATCTTTGGCAAATCTGTAAATAATATCAGTGTAGCTACTAGCACTATTAGTAATGTTGAAATTTATCCAAAATCTAAAAATTCGTATTTGGTAATTTGTGATAATCCACACAATTTTAGAAATATTGATTTGGTTTCGATTACAGGAATAACAACATCAACAATTGATTTATCAAATTTATTACCAATAGAAGTGTCTAACCAATCATTTTCATTATCTGGAATTGGAACAACATCTTCTGGAATTGGAACTGTCGGAGAACCTGGAGCAGTTGGTGATGGGCATACAGGTTTAGTAACTTATTTTAAAATTTCTGGAGACCTTTCTCCCCTAAACATTAGAGAAAATGACATTGTTGGTATTGGATCTGAAGAAGTAAAAGTTTTAAACGTTGATTCAAATTTATCAAGAATTAGAGTTTTAAGAGCCATTAATGGAGTTGTTGGTGTATCTCATACTGTTGGAGTTGGACTTACTGTAAAACAAAGAAAATTCATTGCTTCTAACAGTTCTGGAATCAATACTACATTCAACAATTTAGAAAATAAAGAAATATACTTTAATCCATTACATACTGTTGCAACAGGATCAGTTGGAATAGGAACTACTATTTCAATTGAAAATTCTTCAGGAATAGGAACTACAACTATATCCGTTCCATATAAAACACTTTTTATACCAAATCATAATTTAAAAACTGGAGATAGACTGACATATTCTTCACAGGTAGGATCTGCAATTAGTGTATCTGATGCGACTAATGTTGGTGTGGCTCTTACTTATTTTGGGGAATCTTTCTTTGTTGCTAAAGTATCTGAAAATTTAATCGGATTATCTACAGTTAGAGTTGGACTTGCCGAAACTGGTATATTTGTTGGAATTGCATCAACATCAATCACAACTTTAATCTTTACTGGTATTGGAACTGGTTCTTATCATAGCCTCAAAACAAACTATGATGTAATAAAAGGTGAAGTTAATATGCATCTGGTAACAGTTGCCACAGATGAACCTCACGAATTGCATGTTGGACATAATGTCTATACAAAAATAAATCCAGGACTCAGTTCTAGTTTCTCATTAGAATATAATGATTTTAATAGAAATCTTATTATCAATCCACTAACATATGGTTCCACTGGTATTAATACCATAACAAGTGTTATTTCTATTGACAATCATAAACTTGTTTCTGGTCAAAAGGTTGTTTATACAAACAGTACCAATCCTTCGATAGGACTTGTTGATAATGGAGTTTATTATGTTGCTCCAATAGATGAAAATACTTTTAAATTATCAGAAACTTTCTATGGTGCTACTAATAAAATTCCAAATACAGTAGGAATTGCTAGCACAGGATCGGGAGGATCAATTAATCCAATCAACCCACCAATAAAATTTTATAGAGATTCTATTGTTGATATTAATGTCTCAAGTGATAGTTTATCATATACTAAAGAGTCAGTAAGTTATTCTGCATTTGAGTTTAATTTATATTATGATAGGAATTTTACTAACAAATATAATGGAAAAATTACTGATGGAAAACAATTTGACGTAAGAAGAACTGGAGAACCTGGTATTGATAATGATGCTAAGGTGTCAATACTCATTAACGAAAAAACCCCAGACAAATTATATTATAGATTAGATCCTGTATACAAAAATAACATACCTGCATCAAAATCTGAAGTAAAAGTTGATTCTGATGTATATCTAAATAATGAAATTTTAATTGTCAATAGTAAATTTAATGGAAAACATAGAGTTGCAACTTCTATAGGAAATTCATTTTCTTATACATCAAAAGAATATCCAGAAAAATCTTCATATTCAGCACCTATTTCTGATATTAAATATGAAACTGATTGTGTTCATGCAAAAGGACCAATTGCAGAAATATCTATTATAAATTCAGGCAAATCTTATTTATCACTACCTGGAATTACAACAATTACTTCCACATTTGGTGTTGGAGCTATATTAGAATCTTCGAGTTCTTCTATAGGAAAAATTAATAAAACTGAGATTAAAAGTATTGGATTTGATTTACCTGTAGATAATACATTAAGACCAACTGCATCTCTTCCAAATTTAGTAGAAATAAAATCTTTAAAATCATTTAATTTTATTGGAGTAAGTTCCAATGGGTTTGGATACTCTTTTTCTCCTGATCTTGTAGTTGTAGATGGAGGAACTAATAAAGTTGTGACTGATGTTGACTTGGAGTATAAAATTGGCAATACTGAAGTTAATATTATTAATAATACAAAAGGTATAAGCAACACTAGACCTAACATAATTCCCATTCACAACAATAATGGATGCGGAATTAGTACCATTGGTTTTAATACGGAAACTAACCAAGTTACTGTGGGTTTATCAACTGGATTTAGTTTAGGTGATAGGTTCCCAGTTCAGGTTGGTGATAAAGTTTTAATTGAAAATGTAAGTGTTGGAATTGGATCAACAGCAAGAGGATATAATTCTGATGCATATAATTATAAACTATTCTCTGTTATTGCTGTTGATAAAAATCTTGGTGGAGTTGGAGCAACATTCTCATATAGTCTTAAGGGATTATTAAAACCTGGAGAACTTCCAGGCAAATTTGACCTCTTTAATTCTTCAGCAAGAGTAATTTCTAATAGAGATTTCCCTCAATTTAAAATTCAACTTCAAAATAATAACTTTTTTGATGAAGAAGTAGTTACTTCAGATAATACATCTGGAATTGTAGAGAGTTGGGATAATGTTAAAGGAATTTTAAGGATATCTACAAATAAAAACTTTAAAGTAGGTGAATTAATAAAAGGTCTTTCTTCTGGTACTCAAGGAATAGCATCTTCAGTTACAACTTTTGATTCTGTTATTGAATTAGGTCCAACATCTAAAGTTGTAAAAGGATCTTTCACTGATTCTGGATTCCTCAATACAAATATACAAAGAATTCAAGATAGCGATTACTATCAAAATTTCTCATATTCTTTAAAATCTAGAGTAGATTTTGATACTTGGAATGAAGTAATTAGCGCAACAAATCATACTTCTGGATTTAAAAAATTCTCAGATTTGCAATTTGAAACTCCAGCAGAACGTGGCGAAGTTGACGCAAACAGCATGAAAGTTAAACCACCTTTGAGTTATAGTAATATTACTAACTCAATATATGGAGTTGCTGATTTAAATTGTGTTTATAATTTTGATCTGGTAAAAGAAAACTCTAGAACAGTTAGTGGAACAATTTATTCTGACGAAATTATATTTTCTAGCACAATTTTAACAGATTATTTCGAATCTTTTGGTAATAGAGCTATTAGAATAGATGATATTAGTTCACAATTCAATAGTGAACCAAGATCCACAACATTTGTTCAAATTGATAGTTTTAAAACTCAACAAAATAGAGCACTTAAATATTTTGTTTTCTTAAGGGACAAAAGATTCCTTGCGGAGAGACAATTAATGGTTGTTGATCTCCTGCATGATAATCGTTTTGGTTATATTAATCAATACGGTAGAGTTGAAAGTGAAAAAGAATTAGGATCATTTGATTTCTTAATAAACGGAACTGATGGGTCATTAATTTTTTATCCCAATCTAACTAAGTTTAATAATTATGAAATAACATCTGTAGCATATCAATTAGATGATAATGTAATTGGTATTGGAACTACAGTAAGTCTTGGCGGAGTTGTTGAGATTCAAACAAGTAGTATTGGAACAATAACTTCATCCTCAAGTGATAAAACTATAGTTTCTTTAGCAAACACATATAGATCTGCAAAAGTTCTTGTGTGTGTATCAGATACAACAAATAATGAATATCAATTTGACGAACTCAATCTTATTCATGATGATTCTGAAGTTTATATGCTCGATTATGGCGAATTAACGACTAGTGGTGCTGGACCTTTTACTGGAATAGGTTTTGGAACTTACTATCCTTATATTAGTGGAACAAATATTAAGGTTGATTTTATTCCAACTACTGGAATTGCTGTAACCGTAAATACAATTCAAGTTGCAATTAGTAGTGATTCTTCAACTGGAATTGGAACT
>TARA_R110002050_G_scaffold79631_3_pt1 | contig 13125 bp, 12 predicted proteins | sample TARA_R110002050 | Tara Oceans TARA_R110002050 (sample SAMEA4396988) | marine metagenome | biome: Polar Biome; feature: [DCM] deep chlorophyll maximum layer (ENVO:01000326); material: water (ENVO:00002006), including particulate matter (ENVO:01000060) such as... | depth 25 m
AACTGTAAACTCCCCAAAAAGTGTTTCGCCGTTACCTGTAAAAACCTGGAAACTGGTCGTCTCGCGTGCGGTTACGGTAATATCAACAAAATGCTTGTTGTGGTAATTCCGGCTTTCCATAAACCCAAACCAAAAGTCGGTACCCTCGGTCGATTTGCGGCACAAATCAGTTTGTCCCATTGAAAAACTGACATACAGAATCAAAAAAACGGAGTAGATGTATTTTTTCACGGATCGAATCTATAATCGCCTAAAACTAATCATTATAACGAAACATCCGCACAAAATTTTATCCCTCAATCATCATCAATTTTCCCCGGCTGATTTCGCACTGAAATAACGTCGAAATAAGACCTTCTTCAGGTCGCGGAAGATAATCTGATGGGCGATCACCTCCACCTGATTGTAACGCGGAAAATCGGCTTGTGTGCGGCCTATGTCGCGGTCCGAAATGTCAACCTGGTATAAAATGGACATCAGCAGGTCGGAATTATGGATCAGCAAGGAATCAATCTGCTCCACCAATTGCTGGTGCAGCTCGTGGTATGCATCATCAATGTGTCCCGAAAAATGAATTTCCACCCCAAACATGCCGAAGTCCTTCATGATTTGGGCAATCGTGTCGAGAATGATGTCTTCGCGGTTCAAAAAAACATCGACATTGGTGTGGGTAATGTTGGGCAGATCCATTTTTGCGTTTTTCGAAGGTGAAAGGTAGGAATTTTCAATGAAGATCGCCAAGTATGGGTTGGTATCCATGCTTTGTAGCATGCGCCGATCTGCCGCATACTTGAATTTTATCAAAATGAGCATCCTCCGAAAATCTCACCTTGCAAAATTCAAGCAAAGTTTGAAGTTCCCTGGATAGACGCATTTATATTTTAGAAAAACGAACAGATTCCTAAATTGTGCGTTTGTTTTTTGACCAATCTGTGTAATTTTCTAAAGAATACATTTGTGTTTTTTATAGATTTTTAGGCTTTCCTAAAATGTACGTCTTGTGATTTTAGGACAAAGTTGAAATTCTTTAAAAAAGTTTGTCGTTTGGTTCATAAAATCAAACAACTCAACTTATGACGAGCTTGGGATACCCTCCCATTCGCCCGCAAATGGTCTACTCGGGCGTGGCCGAAGACGTTTCCCAAAAGGCCTCGCTCTTTCAGAAGTACTTCTTGAGAATAAACCCAGCGGCAACAGTTGTAGGGATTTATTTGCCAACCTGATTCGCAAACACGGGAAACAACCGGCAAAACAATAGGCCTTGATGCCGGGAGTCGACCAACGACAGTTCGATGGCGGCATCCGGTGAATATCTGGCATCAGCTCGCTCGACTGGATAATCGAATATTTGCGTCTGGCGGCCTGCGATTTACTTGAGCATACGAAACTACCGTTTAAAGAGATCGACAGACTCCAGAGCTTTTCATCGAGCAGTTTTTCGCAATTCGTTCAGGCTTACCAGCACATGGAACCGTACCGATATCGCAGCCTTAAACAGAAAAACCGGACCCGGGGATATCACTTTCACTAAGTTTTCGGGAAGAACTGATGATATCATCGTTTTTAAAACGCCAGTTTCAGGAACAGAATGGGCATAAGCGGCATGGCGTCAGTATAAATTCTGACTGTTCCCAGTTCTTCACTGATTCTCACGTTGGTCAGGTAACCCCTGACAACATTGCGGGTGTCGAGCAGGTTGAGCACCGACAGGCCTGTTTCGCCACGCAACAACTTCCAGTTAAACCGATAGGTTACCGCCGCATCCAAACGCTTGTAGTGAATGGGGGATTCTGCCTGCTTTTGCAGGATATACAAGCCCGAACCGTAAACATAGTTAGCCGAAATATAGAACTGTTTAAGATTGAAAAGACCAGCCAATTTCAACTCATGCCGCTGATCGTGCGGAGCAGGTTGGTAGCCGCCCAAATCCTCCTTACTGTACGCCAGGCGCTCACGGGTTTCGCTCAGGGTATAAGCACCCCAAACGGCATGTTTGCCAAAATCCTTTTTCAAGTAGCAGTCAAGCCCGTAAGCCTTGGAATCGCCCCGATACAAATAATAGTCTTCCGTTGGCTCACCCGCTACAACACGGTTCTCCAGCATGTAACGCGACAAATGATCGGTGGTTTTGTAGTAGCCCTCCACACTCATTGTAAAATCCTGCTTCGAAAAGTTCAAGCCTGCACTCCAATGTTGCGCATTCAAAATCCCGGATTGTTCATCGCCGGTGGTCCACAGGAAGGTGTAATTTTCATCGCGATCAACATAAGCTGTTTTGTAGATGAACTGGTTATAAATCCCCCACGAACTGTTGATCTTCACGCTTTCTCCAAGTTCATAGCTCAAGTTAAAACGGGGCTCTGCCAGCAGCCTGTTTTTCACCCTATTCAGCCGGAACCCGGTTCGCAAAGTCAGCCGCCCCATCAAGGGTAGATTGTCTTGCAGAAACAGGAAAAAGCGATGATTTTTAAAATAGGCATGCGAATCGCCAAGCTGCTCGTCCTCGTACAAATTACTGTTTTCGATAAACCCTTGATTCGCAAAAAAACCGCCACCAAACTCCAACTGGTGGCCTCCTGCAATGGTCATGCTGTTCTCAAGGCGAACGGAACTTTCCTGCGCTTCATTTTCAATTTCAACCCAATCGCGGTTATACACCTCCCCGTCTTCCAGGTTGTCCGCCTCAATTAAATCGATAATACTCTGCCGAAAACTGGAATGCGCCAAAATCAGTTGCGAACGATCACCATTCCTCCAGGTCTTGCTATAAAACAAGGAGGTTCCCAACTGTCTGTTTTCCTCATGGCTCGAAAACAACACCTCTAATGAAGTTTCTTCCTCCTCCTCTTCTTCTTCATCGTAATGCGTTTCTACCAGTCGGTTGGCCGTACTCAGACTAAAATCATCGCCACCATAATAAGCGCTTATTGCCAACTGGTCATTATTCGCCAGGTTGGCGGTGTATTTCACATTGAAATCACGAAACTGGTACCGATCGGGAAACACGCTGATACTCGCTCGTTCCCCTTCTTCATAGGTCTGCCCGGCGTCTTCTTGCTTGCCATGTATTTTCAATCCAAACAAATTGAAATCATTATGGCTGTACGGATTGTAGTACGTTTGACGGTAAGCCAGAATAAGCGAGGAGTGATCGGCAACGGGCAGTTCTGCCATGGCATTCAAGGTCATGGGGTTGATGTTGAACTGAAACCCAGGCTTTTTTCGATGGCCATTCTTGCCAAAAATATTCACCAGACCGCCCACCCGATTTCCGTAACGGGCTTCGTATCCTCCTTTATAAACTTCAATATTTTTTACAATGAAGGGGTTAATGAGACTAATGTTGGTATTAAACTCTTTCAGACCAAATAAGGTAAATTCATCGAAGGTAATCTGGCTTTGGCCCTCATAGCTGCCCCAAAGGTACAAATCCACGGTCTGTTCGTTCGAAGCCTGGATGCCGGGCATCAGTTTCAACAAGTTGAAAACCGAGTTGTCGCCTTGCCCCGCCAGAAACCGCGAGATGCTGTGATTCAACTTCATATTTCCCGCCTTCTCACCAATGACTGCCGCTTTCTCAATCAAATTGTTCTCCACCGTCACTTCGGGCAAATTCTTAAACGACGGCACCAGCTCAATTTGCTGGTTGGTGCCCGGTGCAAGCACGGTATCCAGTACATAATAGCCCAAATGCGAAACCTGCAGCCGAACCAGGCTATCTTCGGTGGTGTAGTTGAACGAACCGATACCGTCGGCAAAGAGCTGCTGCTGATTAATCAGCAACGCCGAGAAGGCCAGCGGTTCTCCACTCCCCGCCTCCACAATTTGCCCGGAGATGCTCCGTCTTTGCGGTGCTGCAACAGCTTGCTTCTTATTTGGAATGATGATCAGAACCTGGTTCGATTTCTTTAAATGAAAGGGCAAACCCTGGAGAAGTGCTTTCAAGGCGTCTTCCTGGTTTCGAAATGTTTGGGAAAGAGTGACTTTGTAAGCTGCCATTTCTCCGGCATTATACGAAAGCAAAAAACCATACTGATCGCGAAGATGCAATAATACTTCCTGGAGAGGCTGGTTTTGAGCCTTAACAACAATGGGACGGCCTTGCGCCCATGCGGCAGAACTACAGAATAAAAAAAGAAGTCCGATTACAAATGTGCGTATCATTCATTCGTCTGAGTTATGAAATACAAGTTAGGTGATTTCCTGATGTATTTCAACCCAACGGCAGGACAAACATAACCCAAAATATCCTCCACGTTCTGCTCTTTTGTGAAATTACCGGTGTAGAATACTTCGGAAGTCGTGTCAGTTTGGATGGTCACACCATACTGACGTTCAATTTCCTCAAAAACCGCTTGAATTGGCGTGGAGGTAAATACAAAAACATGATCGCGCCATGATATTTCAGGAAAAGTCTCGATGTTTTGCCGGAGTTCTATTTCGCCATCGGGCTGAACAACAGCCTGACCGCCTGCCTGCAAAACCACTTGTTTGTTTTGCTTCGAACTCACCCGGACGCTTCCGCTCAAGCAGGTAACCCGGTAACGGTCGCCCCGTGCCAGAATATTAAAAGAAGTTCCCAGCACTTGCGTCTTCCCTTGCGAAGAGCGGACAACAAACTTTTGGCCTTTTTGAACATCGAAAAAAGCTTCCCCTTCTAAGGTTACAATCCGCTTAAAGCGCCACCAATAGGGGTAATAGCTCAGGGTGGAGCCAGCATTCAACTCTACAGTGGAGCCATCGGGCAGGTCAGCCAATTGATGTGTTCCGACTGAAACCTCAACGGTGGTGGAATAAAAACGCAGGAATGATCCCAAGGCTACAATCAGCAGAAAGCTGGCCGCCATGGCTCCCATGCGCATGCTCAGGCGAAACGAACGGGCCGAAGACTGCCAACGAATTTGCTCATCCAGCTCGGCCAACACTTCGGCCTCACTTTTCTTCCAGCGAAAGGTTCCCCCGGCGAAAAAAGCTTGGCTTTGCCTGTCAATTGCATCCAATCCGGTGTGTTGCTTGTCATCTTTCACCTGTCAATTTTTAAATCTACGGAATAAACAACTGGTCAAAATCAGTAAAACAATGTGCGAAACTTTGTCTCTTAGCTGCTGCTTGAGGTGTTCGAGCGCCTGGCTCATGCGTTTTTCAATGGCTTTAACACTCAGCCCCAACTGATCGGCGATTTCACGGTATTTCAATTCATCGATCCGGTTCATCAAAAACACCACCCGCTGCTTTTCCGGCATACTTTTTAAAGCTTCTTCATAGGCCTTTTTCAATTCCTTGTAATTCAACTGATCTTCTGGTGTGAGACTGGTTTCGCGGGGAACAAACGTATTGAAAAAGTTAAAGGCCCGTTTCTCTTTATGATACCTCGTAATGTAAAGGTCAGTGGCCATTTTGAGAAGCAAGCCCTTCACCGTCGCCAGCTTAATATCGTCTCGCTTTTCCCACAGCCGCAGAAAAGTATCCTGAGCAATATCGGTTGCCAGCTCCTCATCGCCCGAGCGGTAAAACACGTATCTTCTGACTTCTTCGAAATACGTTTGAAATAGAAAATTGAAATCTTGTCTGGTCAACGGCCGAATATTTTCACTTTGCAATCAAAGATAAATGAAAATACTTCGATTCGTCACACACACCATTTTTTTCAACCCAACTGATTAGAACTTCTTTTAAATCATCCCTCTGTATTTTATCCTGATCAAAAGCCGATCACCCTACCTTATTCAAAAACATATTTCAATCCAAACGATACAATGTTCGCCTTCAGACCATCGCTGCGGTCGTAATGACCAAAGCGCAGGTTGACAGTCTTCAGCCCCAATCGCAGGAACTTTGGGGTCGAGAATATGTTCGTATAGCTCAGTCCAATCCCCCACTGATTACTTTGGAACTCCGCTAAATCATAATCCGACGTGTAAAACTGCTCGGTGGAAACATGCGTTTCGAAAGGAGCAAAGTAAGTGGCCGCCGTTTGCTCATAATAGCGGTAAGTGGGTGTTAGCGTGAATTTGGGCGATAAGCTAACGGGCAACTCCACGCTTCCGGTATGCGCGGTAATTCCCCAGTCGTCAGTGTAATAACGATAGTAAGTGCGTAGCTTGAACGTTCCGCTCAGGTAATAATTGATCCGGGCGCCAAAAGGTATTTTCAAGCGGGTTTCGGGCAATCGCTCGACCTCATCAGCGAGGCGGAAAACACCTGTGTTTTCGCGGGTCGCATAAACAGGAATGTCGCTGGCCGTGCCAATGTAGTAATTCGGCCGATCGGCAAAATAGATCCGGTGATAGGGCGTGGACAGTCGCCCCTCCTGATAGATCAGATCGACAAAAAAAGAGGCCTGCAAACGCTCGCTGACGATTTGCGAAAAACCCAGCGAAGCCGAATAGGAATTCCGCTTTTTCGAGTCCCATTCCGAAAACAGGTCTGGCAAATAGGCCGTTGTCGGGTTTCCTTGTTCGTTGATCACCGTCATCCCCTCAAAATAGCCTGAATTCTGAAAGTTGCTCCCATACCGGCTGTATTCGTGTAACTCCGTCGGGTAAATGGGCTTCCAAGCATCCAGATACACCTGCGTTTTTAAACTCAGCTCGGTATTTTTCTCTGCAAAAAGCCGGGCTACACTCCCGCCAAAGCCCAGCGAATGATAATCGTACTCTTTCGATGCTGATCCGTGGAGGCCCAAAATCCAGTTGCGGTCGTCGGAGCTATGGCTATAGTCGATACTAACACTGGCCAGTACATCGGATTGCGATGCTCCTGACGAAGCCAGCCAGGGTGTTCCAGTCGTTGGTTCCGACGAACCTGGCTGGAAATCATCCTCGTCATCGCCCTCGTGATCATCTTCGTCTTCCTCATCATCTCCACGAGCTGAAGCTCCGGAGCTGTTAAACGGGTTGATATTACTGGAAGATGCCGAGGTGTAGGCCGACAATCCGACATCGATTGTCAAAACATCATCGTCATTTAAAGGAAGGGTCACCACAATGGTCGGCGTGAAGTTATCCAAAGATTCGTCGCCAATACCACCTCCAACAGACGAATGATCACCATTTTGCTGGTAATAGCTCATCAAAATTTCGATCTCCGGCGATTCCAGTACCCGTTTTTTGTATGTATTCTGATTGGTTGATTGAGCTTTCCCGAAATGAAAAAGGAGCAACAGGAAAAATAAAAGCAGTATTCTTTTCATAGCTGATCAATTACATCCACATCCTCCGCCCGACTTTCCGCCATTGGCACCTGCCGCTGCTTCGCGATACACCTGAAAATTCAACTCGAACCGCTGGTCGGCGGCTGCACTCAACTTCATATTCGGGTCGTTGATATACACTTTTTCGTACTCCTTCACAGCCACGCACGAACTCAGCGCAACCACGGCAAAGCCAATTAGCAACAATCGATTCAGCCTATTTCTGCCATCCGGCAATTTCCATTTCATGCTCATTTCGCTCTATATTTTTCGAATCGTAAACTTTCCCCTGGTCATCGACCACAATGCATTCAATGCCCTTTAGCTGGTCAATCAGGTTGATTCCTGCCTCGATGCCCATCACAAAAACTGAAGTAGCCAGCGCATCGGCCAGTTCGGCGCGAGGCGCAAAAATGCTTACACTCGCCAATCCGGATGACGGGTAGCCGGTTCGGGGATCAATTATGTGGGCATAGCGCTTGCCATTCAACACCACAAACTTTTCATAGTCACCCGAAGTAACCACCGCACTGTTTTGAATTGGAAACCAGCCAAAGACTTTATTTTTATTCAACGGGTTGGTAATGCCGACCATCCAGGGTGTGCCGTCGTGCTTTTCACCCCAGCAGTTCAGATCGCCCGAAGCATTGATCATTCCGCCAGCTACGCCGGCTTCCATCAGCAGTGCTTTCGCCCGATCGGCCGAATACCCTTTTCCGATAGCGCCAAAGCCGATTTTCATCCCCGGCAATTGCAGAAAAATGGTTTGCTCAGCTTTATCAAGCACGACGTTTTCATAGCCTACTTTGGCAACCGATTGACGGATTGTTTCTTCGTCCGGCATTTGTTGCAGGCTTCCGTCGAAAACCCAGATGCGATCCATGGCAGCATACGAAATATCAAACGCGCCATCCGTTATTTTCGAGATTTGCAACGCCCGCTCAACAAGCCCAAAAAGCTCCGCATCAACTTTCACCGGGCCGATGCCGGCATTCCGGTTAATTTGTGAGGTTTGCGAGTCGGGATCCCAGGAGGAGATACTCTTTTCAATCCGGCTAATCTCTTCCACTGCCAAATCGATATACCGATCGCCTTCGTCCTGGCTGCCAGCAACCACCGAAATCTCGTAGCGCGAGCCCATCAGCTTCAGGGTGCGCATAAAGGTTTCCTGCGAATGTACAGGCAAGCAAAGGCCCGCTAAAAAGATGATTGAAATGAATCGTGTCATGGCCTAATTTTCTAATTCAACCAGTTGTTTGATGTACTCTGACGGAGAGACATTTTTGTAGCCCGTTTGTCCAAGCACTTCTCCTTCGTTGTTCAATACAAGCACCAGCGGGAAAAAGCCATTGGGATTGTATTTTTCGGCGAGTTGCTCATTGTGTGCCTGCTGTTCCTCGCTCAGCCTGTTTTTCTTTTGTTTCAGAAAGTCAGCCCGCAACAACACAAAATGATCGTCCGAAAATGTTTTAAACTCCTCCGAATTCCAGATCGATTTCTCCAGTTTCATACACGGAACACACCAGTCGGAACCGGAAAAAACCAATAAAATATTCTGATTTGTTTCTGTAGCTTTTGATTTCGCCTCATCCAGCTTGGTTAGCCATTCCTGCGCAAATACTGAAGGGACAAGCACTACCCAAAGCACGATCAGCATGCCAATTTTTTTACTCATAGTACCTATTTTTTAAAATGAAAGCTTCCGGTAAAAGCCCGACTTTTCAACTGTTCTTTGGTTATATCCTGAGCAAACACCGTTTACCCTACTTTTTTTTTGCGAATGGGGATCCTCAAGCTGAATCACTTCAAATTTTTGTGGGAGAGAAAAGGGTATCCTGAAAAGATTGAATAATAACTTCCGTAGTTTTCAACTACAGCTATTGTCGTTATGCCCGAGGTTTTGTGGTCCATAAGCAGCTTGCTTCTGAATTTATACACAAGAACATCAATTGATCACTCAAGCTTGCATGATGTCACCTTCATTCCTGATGATCCCGGTAAGTCTCTACCAATTCATCCACATGATTGGTTATGATTGCCGAAAGTTCGGCTGGAAACTCCACCCGGGCTCGACTGCCGGTATTTAGAATCCATAGGGCAAAGCCCTGCAAATCGTTGTTCGAAAACTGCATGCGCACCCAATCGCCTTGCTCTTCTTCGCTTAAAAAACCGAACCAATACCTGGCCTCATCCAGGTGTTTCGCCCTGTTTTTGGGAATTAGGAGCGAAATGTTGACTTCGGAAGTGATGATTGCATTTTGCGCCATGTATTCACCAATACTCAAATGTTGCTTTCCTTTGAAGGTCTCGTCGGTGAGTTGTAAATCAGCCATGCGGTCGAGCCTGAAATCGCGGTAGTCCTGCCGCAGCCGGCACCAGGCAAACAAATGCCAGCGCGACGAGTAATTGCACAGGCCAATGGGTTCAACCACCCGCCAGCTGGCTTCTTCGGCGTATTTCGATTCATACCTGATGCGCAAAACCTGTTGATGAACCAAGGCTTGCTGTATTTCATTCAGGTAGAGCCGGCTGAAACGTTCGCCCATTGAATGGTAATTGTACACCGCTATCCGGTCGTGAAGCTTCTCAAGGTAATCTTTTTCCGATGGCTTCAAGATGGCCTTCACCTTATAAAGCGCCGAACAAAAATCCGCCTTAATCTTCTCATCGCTCATCTTCTCAATCAGCTTTTCGCCAAACAGCAGGGCCGAAGCCTCATCATTGGTAAACATGACTGGTGGTAAATGATAGTTTTCCTGTAAAAAGTAACCGATTCCGGCTTCGGCGCCAATCGGAATGCCGGCCTCTTCCAGGGCGCGGATATCGCGGTAAACGGTCCGCACACTGATGCCGAAACGGTCGGCAATTTCCTGTGCCTTAACAACCCGCTTGCTTTGCAGTTGAATCAGAATAGCATTGAGTCGGTCGGTGCGGTTCATGTATGAATAGCTATTTAAATATGAAGGAGGTGATTGGTGTGCAAAATAGTGAAATTTTCGCACAGCCTCTTGATCCCGACATTGGAATTCTCCTGGTCGCACAGTTTAGTGATGCCGGAACCGGCATAAGGTTGTTCCCCGTTTTCGATGCCGTTCGAGCTGAAGAAGAAGCCCGAAATCGCCGGATGGAAATCGTCCGGGCGATTTCGGCTTTTTTTTCTGCTCCTTACTGGATCATTACCTGAACTTCAGTCACGTTAACCTCTTCGTTCTCCATGTCGAAATGATGATAGATCTCCCGGCACAGGCCAGTAGGGACAATCCCTTTCCGGCTTATTTCGCCGAACATCCGGCAGTAGGTATCGCCCAGCTTAGCCCAGCTTCCCTTGTGGATGTCGGAAATGCAAGCTCCTTCGGGCAATACGCCAAACCGGAACTTACCAGCATTGCCGCTGGCTTGATTTACCGGCAGACAGATATCCAGCTTGAAGACGGTTTCGGGCCTTCCATCGGCACCTTCGTATTGCCAGATCTGGGGCCCGGTAATTTCTAGCCCGAGCTCCTGGGCTTTGACGACGATGTCATTCGGAACTTCTCCAAAATCATTCATCATGGTTGCCAGAGTGGTCTCCAGCGAATACATCAGAACGGGTGTTTTTTCCAGATTCTTTTTTTCCATGGCATTTGAGGATTGATTTTTTACGACAAGAGAACCTAAAAGTAAAATGCTAAAAATGGACGCTTGCTGTTTCATGATCATTGAATTTATAATTGTTTCGGTGACAAAGGAAATGAGAGCTAGTGACAACAGTATGTCAGTAGGTCAAAAAAAGTGACACTGGTTTAAAACCATCCTCCAAAAGTCTCTAAACACTGCTATTTTGGGCGGATAGAGGTGGTCACGTGCATGGACTTTCAGAAGGAATTGCCGGATCAATTTAAATTTTTGTGGAGAAAAGTTTGATCAACAAATCGAATCATCATTTGAAGCGCTTCTTTTGATTAAATATCCTATTTTTCTTCCTTAAACCTAAGTAGCCCCTCAATTGGAGGGGTCGTTTTCGGCTTCGCCCCGCTCTTCTGCCAGCCGTTTTTGATACAGGGTTCTCAATTCATCTGTCGGATGCTTGCAAAGAAAAACCTGGCTGCCGTTCTCCCGAAAATACGGATTCCGAATGGTGTATTTCAACTGAACTTCTTCAAAATGCCGGGTTAAAAAGATCTCCGGATCAATTCTTCCACTCACACTGGAGTGCACCCAGATAACATATTCGACATCCAATTTGTCAGGCGACCAAAACATAAAACTGTCGTTAAGCGAGGCAGGTTGCGGAATCCCTTGCTTCTTTCCATAAAACATTACCGCGCCCGCCTGTCCGTAGTTATCACAGAAAATAAAACAATTGTTTTGCCTGGTTTCATCCAGTTCACCGTAAACCGCACCAACGGCCTCACCTAACTGTTTCCAGCCGGTCATGTCGGCCATATCCTGAGACAAATCATGGTATTCACCATCTTCCCAACGGTAGGCATCCTTTTTCAAAGCTTGCTCATAGGTGACAAACGGAATGCCATCGAAGGACAAGGAGGCATACAGCACAAGCAACATGGCAGCCACTAAAAAGCCAGCTACCGGCAATAAAAAACGCCGGATATACTTCTCTGTATGGAAAGCACCAAACACAAACAGCAGGGGATAAATTCCCAGCGAATAGTAGGACTTTCCACTTCCCATAAGCAAGAGTAAAAGGATCAGGATAAAGGTCAGCCCAAACAGCCGGAAGTTCTTTTCCTGATCAACAAACAACAAGACTACGACCGCTAAAATCCAAATGAAAATAGCGTGCGAATTCATCAGCAACTGATCTAACAGAAAGTCGATACGATTGACATGCACCAATTGACTTTCCCGCAACTGCGTCATGTGGTGTATCACCGGCCAATTATGCTGGGCTTGCCAGATGAGATTAGGCAGAATAATGACCAGCGCCAGCCCTGCAGCCATTAAAAACTGTCGCGTCCAAATCAGGCGCCGATGTATTGAAAGCAGTAAAGCCAACCCAAAAGCCGCGTAAAGAAACACGATGGAATATTTATTCAGAAAACCCAAACCGAAAACCAGGCCTATCCAAAGCCATTGTCTCGGGTCGCTGCGGTTCACCATCTTCAGCATTAGAAAAGTAGCAAGCAACCAAAAAAAATGATTGAAACTAACGGGTTGAAAAAGCGTGTTGGCATGTAAATATGCCGGTGATAAAATGTACGCCAAGCCGGCCAAAGCAATGGCAATTTTCTTGCCGCCAAGCTCCTTCACCGCGACCCCAATGATCACGACATTGATTGCTCCGACGACCATGGGGAAAAAGCGCAAGGCAAAAGTCGTGTTGCCGAAAATGGCAGTTGCCAGCTTGCCAACAACCGCGATAAAAGGCGGAACCGAGAAATATCCCCAGGCCAGGTGTTCGCTTTGAGCATAATACAAATAGGCGTCGCGGTGCAATTCGAAGTTCGAAAACGTGACCAGGTGAATGGCAAATTTCATCATGGCCAATAATCCAATCAGTTGCCATCCCGAAGAAAGACTGTCTACTGTTGGTCGAAATTTTGTTTTTGTGAGTTTGCTTTGCATGGCTGACTATTTTCAGAAGCACATTACAAAGATCTAAAATTGGGCCCTCTCAGGAGACCTTTTTTCGACAAACAGTCTTCTATTCCTCTACGAAACGATTGATGATCTCTTTCAAGCCTGCTGGGGTTACAGAATCCTAACGTGTCCATTGATGTTTTTTATCAACCCGCCCGTTTTCCTAAGATATACATCTTTTGATTTTAGGAAGCTGTTGAAAATCCAAAGAAACACTGTCATTTGCTTCGAAAAATCAATCCACTTAACCCATGACGACCTTGGAATACCCTCTCATTCGCCCGGAAATGGTCTACTCGGGCCTGGCGGCAACGTTTAACAAAGAACACACAACTCTTTCAGAAGTACTT
>TARA_R110002050_G_scaffold277027_1_pt1 | contig 13116 bp, 5 predicted proteins | sample TARA_R110002050 | Tara Oceans TARA_R110002050 (sample SAMEA4396988) | marine metagenome | biome: Polar Biome; feature: [DCM] deep chlorophyll maximum layer (ENVO:01000326); material: water (ENVO:00002006), including particulate matter (ENVO:01000060) such as... | depth 25 m
AACGAATCAGAAAGTCCGGCTATGGTGGTCAAGGCTTTTCTGAAATAAACCATGGAGTTATGAAATACGATCGATTCATTTTAGTCTTGCTTTTTCTAGGTGTCTTCGGATCAATTCAGGCACAGGAAGAACTGATTTGGAAAATAGGAGAGAACAACAACAGCGCTTCGGAATTCGCTTTGGCGCCCAATGGTTACGAAGCGTATATTGCCAACGACTTTGGTTGGGAAGATACCTATTTTCTGATTGGAACATCGGACGAAAAGTCTGACTGGCCGTATATCATTCCCGGAACCAGCGATACCTGGGGAGGAACCTGGGGAACCTCTGGCTGGCGCTCAAGCACGTTGACCATTTTGTTTGGGGTGGAGCAAATGCCTTGGACTGGAGCTTGGAAACTGGCTGTCGACGTGGTGGACTGCAATCCCAACGACTTGCCGCTTTTGAAAATAACAGTCAATGGTCAGTCGTGGAAATACCGCATTCCGGTAATTGATGCGAATAGTGAAATCGATCGCCAGTCGGACCATGCATCGGAATACCTAATCGAAATTCCGTTACTCAACGGTTTAATTGTTACCGGTGGAAATGAGATTAACCTAACGGTTTTGGAAGGCTCATGGCTTCGTTTCGACCAAATCAAATTGGAAGGGCCTCAGGGGGTTAGCTTAACCGACAATCAGCAAGCCTTTTTACGCGGAGTTGAAGTTGCTCCCTACGAAATTGAACATGCAGGAAACCGGACTCAACCTTTGTTGGTCGATGTGGAACATCAAAACGGGATGCCTGATCTGAAGGTTATTTTGGATGGCAAAACGATTTTTTCGGAAACGCTTGAAAAGGGCCGATACGTATTTGAAGCGCCCATGCCGCCGGTTCAGGCTTCATTGAAAAGCACTTACGAAATTTGGCTTGGTGGCGAGAAAGTTGAATCCGGTGAGCTCCTGCGCGGGCCACAAAGTCTGAGAACTCCGGCGGGCTATGTGGATACCAAAATGGGGACGGCCCATTCGCGCTGGATGATTGCTCCAGGTCCCTGGATGCCATTCAGTATGGTCAAATTAAGTCCGGATAACCAGAATGACGGCTGGCAAGCCGGTTACGAACCGACCTTCGAATCCATCGGCTGCTTCTCTCACATTCACGAATGGACCATGGGCGGATTGGGCACCATGCCAACCAATGGTCCGCTGCAAACCCTGGTAGGAGATGAAAAAGACGTGGATGGCGGCTACCGTTCACGAATCGATAAATCAAGCGAAATAGCGCCACTGGGTTACTATCAGGTACAATTAACCGATTATGACATTCAGGCGGAACTGACATCCACCACCCGTTGCGGGTTTCAGCGGTACACCTTCCCTAAAGACCGCGATGGATCGCGTGTATTGCTTGACTTGGTGATACCTTCAGAATATAAATACAACTTGGTGGAAGCCTGGATCAAACAAACCGGGGAACGGACCGTGGAAGGCTACAGCCACCAGCTTTCGCCCAATACCTGGAGCGGAGGCATCGCGCAGGAGTACACCGTGTATTTCGTGGCCGAGTTCGATCAGCCAATCGCCACTTTCGTCCCCTGGACCGAAGCTGGAGTGCAGGAAAAAACCTCAGAACTGAAGGTTAAGGGAGCCAAAGATGCCGGGGCCATTGTTGGTTTTGACACCCGGAACAATCAGGTGGTTCAACTACGAACCGGGATTTCGTATGTCAGCATTGACAATGCCCGTGAGAATCTGGCGACCGAGCTGAGCCGCCCGTATGGTTGGGATTTTGAAGCAGTACGGCAAGCCCAGGTGGCGACTTGGGATGAGCTGCTTAAGCGGGTCTGCATTGCCAGCAATGACCAACGCGAGAAGAAACGTTTTTACACCAACATGTACCGCGCCCTTTGTAGTCGCAATATTTTTAGCGATGTCAACGGTGATTGGCGCGATGCCGAAGAGGAAATTCGTACCATGAAAGATTCTACATCACCGGCTTTGGGGTGCGATGCTTTTTGGAATACCTTCTGGAATCTCAATCAATTTTGGAACCTGGTTACGCCCGAGTGGAGCAATCGCTGGGTCAATTCGCAACTGGCCATGTACGATGCCAATGGTTGGTTGGCTAAGGGACCAGCCGGCATGGAGTACATCCCGGTGATGGTAGCCGAGCATGAAATTCCGCTGATTGTTGGTGCTTATCAAATGGGCATCCGCGATTACGATGTGGAGAAAGCCTACGAAGCCGTCAGGAAAATGCAGACTACGCCGGCACAGGAAGTGGGTGGTGGATTTGCCGGAAACCGGGACCTCGTTCCTTACCTGAAATACAAGTATGTTCCTTACGACCTGGGACGTTTTTCAAATACCCTGGAGTATTCGTTCGACGATTGGACGGTGGCCCAGTTTGCCAAAGCCTTGGACAAAACAGGCGACTATGAGACATTTACCGATCGGGGCAACTATTGGCGAAACAGCATTGATCCGGAAACAGGCTATGCCCGAATGAAGGATTCGACCGGACAATGGGTACCGGATTTTGATCCTTATAAATCCGGGGCAAATCATCATTATGTAGAGGGAAATGCCTGGCAGCTCACCTATTTTGTTCCTCAGGATGTGCCGGCGCTGGCCGAAGTAATTGGCAAAGATCGTTTTATTGAACGATTGGATTGGGGCTTTGAAGAAAGCGACAAAACGCGCTTCAATGGACTGAATGACCAGTACTGGAACTATCCGGTGATTCAGGGCAATCAGCAATCCATGCATTTTGCCTTTCTTTTTAACTGGGTACAAAAGCCTTGGCTAACCCAAAAGTGGAGCCGTGCGATTATGGAACGCTACTACGGTTATGACGTGGCCAATGCCTACCTTGGCGACGAGGACCAGGGACAGATGAGCGCCTGGTTTGTGATGACCGCTTTGGGCTTGTTTCAAACCGATGGGGGCTGCCGCGTGGAGCCGGTTTATGAGATTGCCAGCCCGCTGTATGAGGCCGTGACCATCGATTTGGGTGAACGATTCGGACGTGGGCGAACCTTTGTGATTGAAGCGAAGGATGCCTCGCGGCTCAATTACTATGTGCAGTCGGCCAAATTAAACGGCCGCGAGCTGCAGGATTTCAAGTTTCCGGCTAGCGAACTGCTGCAAGGCGGGAAGCTCGAACTGCAGATGGGACCTCAGCCAAATCCAGACTGGGGAATTGTGGAATAAGGGAAACGATTAGGCGCAGGAAATCATCCATTTTCATTTGGCAGGAGTCCTGAAAAACGCCTATATTTGCCTACCAGAACAGAACAGGTAAAACCCACTAGCATGAAAAAGATAACTTTGATTTTGGCCTTAGCTACAGGCTTGTTTTTGAATGCGTTCGCGCAATATGAATTTCCTTTCCAGAATCCGGATTTACCCGTTGAACAGCGGTTGGAGGATTTGGTCTCCCGTCTGACCGTGGAAGAAAAGATCGACCAACTGGTGTATACTTCACCGGCCATTGATCGCCTTGGCGTTCCCAAATATAATTGGTGGAACGAAAGTTTGCATGGTGTGGCACGTGCCGGTTACGCTACGGTATTTCCACAGTCCATATCCATTGCCGCCTCTTGGGACAAGCCCTTGGTGAACCGCGTGGCTTCGGTTATTTCGGACGAAGCGCGTGCCAAGCATCACGAGTTCGTGCGCCGCGGAGAACGAGGCATCTACCAAGGCCTGACATTTTGGTCGCCCAACATCAATATTTTCCGCGATCCACGATGGGGAAGGGGACACGAAACCTATGGCGAAGACCCGTACCTGACCGGACAAATGGGAAAAGAATTTGTGCTGGGCTTACAGGGTGGCGACTCAGACTACCTGAAAGTGGTGGCCACAGCCAAGCATTTTGCTGTGCACTCCGGCCCCGAACCGCTGCGTCATGAATTTGATGTGAGTGTCAGCGAACGCGATTTCCGCGAGACTTACCTGCCTGCCTTTCGCACGCTGGTGGTCGATGCCGGTGCGTACTCTGTGATGGGTGCCTACAACCGCTTTCGGGGCGAGGCGGCTTGCGCCAGTACTGAACTGTTCAGCATTTTACGCGATGAATGGGGTTTTGATGGTTATGTGGTGTCCGACTGCTGGGCCATTTCCGACATTTGGAAATACCACAAGCTGGAGCCGGATGCCGCCTCAGCTTCGGCCCTGGCTGTCAAACGTGGCACCGATTTAAATTGCGGCGATTCGTATCCCGCTTTAAGGGAGGCGCTTCAACGGGAACTGATCTCAGAAGCGGAGATTGACATCGCTGTGAAGCGTTTATTTATGGCTCGTTTTAAGTTGGGCATGTTCGATCCCATTGAGCGGGTGGAGTACGCGCAAATTCCTTATGATGTGAATGACAACCCGGCGCACGATCAGTTGGCGCGTGAAGCGGCCCAAGCCAGCATTGTGCTGCTAAAGAATGAACGAAATACCTTACCCCTTTCAAAAAAACTGAATACCCTGGCGGTGATTGGTCCCAACGCCGATGATGTGCAGTCGCTCTGGGGAAATTACAATGGGATTCCCAGCCGTCCGGTGACTGTGTTGAATGGTATCCGTCACAAAGTAGCCCCACAAACCAAGGTGCTGTACGCCCAGGGAAGCAATCTGGCCGAAGGCGTTCCAGCCATGAAGCCCATTCCTTCCATTTACCTGCAAACCGAAGATGGCGAGCAGGGTCTGAAGGGGGAGTATTTTGCAAACAGCGAATTTAATGGTCAGCCTTTATTCACCCAAACCGACGATAAGATTGATTTTATGTGGGACATGGGAACACCTGATCCACGGCTTCAAACCGGTCAGTTTAGCATTCGCTGGTCAGGCTATATCGTTGCTCCTAAGACGGGACTGTATTACCTGAGCGATTGGGGCAAACCCTATATGAAAATTACGGTGGATGGCAAAGAGGTAACAGGCGGGAATCATGAACACCATGCCACCATTAATCCAATAAAAATTGAGCTGGAAGCCGGGAAACGTTATGCTATTCAGGCTGACTACCGCAACTACTATGGTGATGCAACCGCCCGTTTGCTTTGGGCTGTTCCGCGGGAAAACATGTTGGAAGAGGCTATCGAAACCGCCAAACAGGCTGACGTCGTTGTGCTGGCTCTTGGCTTAAACGAACGCCTGGAAGGTGAAGAAATGCCGATTCATATAGAAGGGTTTGCCGGTGGCGACCGCACCAACCTGAACTTACCCAAAGAACAGGTAGAACTGATGCAGGCGATTGTCGCTACCGGAAAACCAGTAGTGCTGGTGCTGATTAATGGCAGCGCCTTGTCGATCAACTGGGCGGCCGAGCATGTTCCTGCTATTCTTACGGCTGGCTATCCGGGACAGCAAGGTGGGAATGCCGTGGCCGACGTTTTGTTTGGCGACTACAATCCAGCAGGCCGTTTGCCGGTAACCTATTACCAGTCGGTGGAGCAGTTGCCCGACTTTGAAAACTACGACATGGAAGGCCGTACTTACCGCTATTTCAAGGGAGAGGCCTTATATCCCTTTGGTTATGGCCTAAGCTATACCACTTTCGATTATGCCAACCTGATCGTTGCTGAAGAGGTGAACGTGAACGAACCCGTAGCTGTTTCAGTTGAGGTGACCAATACCGGCGATCGCGATGGCGACGAAGTGGTTCAGTTGTACCTGACGGATGAAAAAGCTTCAACGCCACGGCCCATTCGCCAGTTGGAAGGCTTTGAACGTGTTCATCTGAAAAAGGGAGAAACCAAGACTGTTCATTTTATCCTGGAGCCCCGGCAGTTGTCGCTCATCAATAAAAAGGAACAGCGGGTGATTGAGCCGGGCTGGTTTACCCTTGCGGTTGGTGGTGAGCAAGCCGGATTCTCGGGACGGCAGGATGCGGCGACCACCACCACCATTGCAAAACGTTTTCAGGTAAAAGGAAAAACAACGCCGGTGAAATAAATCACGATTTTAGTTTTGATCAGGAATCAGCAAATCGGCCTAAGGCTATTGAAAAGTTATTCAATGACCTTAGGCCGTTTTTTTTGTGTCACCGGGCAGCCAAAGAGTAATCAACCCTGGAAGGGGTTGGATGTTTATCGAAATAATGCAAGTCCTAAAGGTACGACCACAGCTGAATTTCTTTCAGAGATGCTCAATTCCATAAGCATGCGATGCCTCTGGCGTCATCGACGATAAATGATATTTGATCGTCGGATCCGGTTACTTCCCCGTTCGATTCTTTTTCCGTTCGTCGGGATAGAGCGAGGGCAGTGAAATGTTATAGTGGATGACCAGCAACCGCAGGCCAATAATAAACAGCACGGGAATAAACTGCAACACCGGGTTCATCACTTCCAAGCGGTACAGTACAAGGTAGAGGATGGCCCCCAAAATGCAAACCGTGGCATACACTTCCTTCTTAAAAATAACCGGTACTTCGTTCACCAGGATGTCGCGCAGGATCCCGCCAAACACGCCGGTAATGGTTCCCAGGATGACACAGTTCACAGCAGCCAGTTCGTATTGAAGGCCAATTTGCACGCCGGTGATGGTGTACAAGCCCAAGCCAATGGCATCGAAAAACAACAGGGGCCGGTGAATGAGGTAAAGTTTCGATTGAAAGATGATGGCAAAGATGGTTCCCACCAGGATAAAATAAATGTAGGAGGTTTGATCGATCCAGAACACCGATTTGCCATTGATCAGCATGTCGCGAATGGTGCCGCCACCCACTGCGGTTACAAAAGCGATGATCAGCACGCCAAAGGGGTCAAAACGCTTTTTCATGGCAGTCAGCGCCCCGGAAATGGCCAGCGCAAACGAACCTAAAATGCTGATGTAGTTGATAACGAGTTCCATACTGTTTGTAATTTACTGCTTTTTTGAGGCGGCTATATTACACAATTCTCTGTAATTTCTTGATGCCAATTCCACGAACATAGGATTGTTGCCTCGGATTCACGAATAAGGTTTTGTAGCCACGAATGTACGAATGGGAAACCTATAATCAATAGATTGAATACGGTGCGAGGGAGTAATTATCAGAGAACCTCTAAGGTTAGTATAGAAAATAAGGTTTCTTAAGGAAGTTCAAGAGGTTTATACCCGATGCTGGATTCTCGATACTTGTCACTCGATGAGTCTTCCTGAACTCGTTTCAGGATCTGCCGGCGAGTCATGCAATGCCAAATAAAGAAACTCTCATTAGGATTGAGACTGAAACTTCCTGCTTGAGGCTTTTTGACGCTTTCAAGTCTAGCGACGTTGACAGCTCCCTGCTGACTTCTGTTTTGTTGCTTGAGACCGGAGGGAATGGGTCCATTGGTATTCTCGAGGGAAGGTTTGATCAGAAGCACAAATCCACTTTTTTAAATGCGATAACGCTGGCTCTCCATAAGAATATGAATTGATTCCCTTTTAATAGAAGTTGTCTGCTGAGGATTGGGTGAATTGAGCTGACCGGGAAAGGAGAATAAAACTGCAAACTCACGAACTGTTTACTATAAAAAAACACTATCTTGTTGCTTGAAAATTACAGAACATTGATCGTCGGCACTAAATATCAAGCGACTTTGAACAGAACAGGAGCAAATCAGCCAAAGCAAGTGGTGTGCTCCAGAAATAATAGACCGAAACACCTTGATAGATGAACTCCATTGCTTTTGTTGATACAGAGATTGAGCCAGCGAGTCGGAAGATTCTTGACATTGGAAGTGTCAAGGGGGATGGAAATTCTTTTCATGAAACTTCTGTGACTGAATTCGTCAAGTTTCTCAACGGAACGCAATTCATCTGTGGACATAATATTTTCAACCACGACATGAAATATATAGGCAAAGTCCTTGATGATGCCGGAATAAATTCAGCGAACATTATTGATACGCTGTTTTTTTCTCCTCTTTTGTTCCCTGCACGACCGTATCACGCTTTGCTCAAGGACGACAAACTTCAATCAGAAGAAATGAATAATCCTTTGAATGATTCTGTCAAGGCAATGGATTTATTCTATGACGAAGTTGCTGCTTTCAAACAAACTGATGAAAAGCTAAAGCAGATTTTCTATTTGTTATTGAATGACAAAAAGGAATTCAACTCCTTTTTCCGATTTGTAGACTACAAGACTGATAACACCGACATTCAACGGTTGATTCGCGAAGAATTTGAAGATGAAGTTTGTGAACATGCCGACCTGAAAAAAATAATTTACGAACATTCGATTGAACTGGCTTACTGCTTATCCCTCATCAGTGCAAACAACCGTTATTCAATCACACCGCCTTGGGTGTTGAAAAATTACCCCGAAGTTCAGCGAATCATGTTTCGCTTACGAAATAAACCCTGCGTAAGTGGGTGTGTGTACTGCAATAAGGCGTTAGACATACACATGGGATTGAAGAAGTACTTTGGTTTTGATTCATTTAGGACTTACGGAAGCGAACCATTGCAGGAAAAAGCAGTGAAAGCAGCCGTTGATAACAAATCTATCCTTGCAGTGTTTCCGACGGGTGGTGGCAAGTCAATCACTTTTCAAGTCCCTGCTTTGATGGGTGGAGAAAGCACAAAGGGCTTGACGGTTGTTATTTCTCCGTTACAATCCTTGATGAAAGACCAGGTAGATAATCTTGAAAAAAACGGAATCACGGAAGCTGTTACAATAAACGGTTTGCTTGACCCGATTGAAAGAGCAAAGTCATTTGAACGGGTTGAAGATGGCTCAGCATCTATGCTTTACATCTCGCCGGAATCATTGCGCTCACGAACAATCGAACGACTGCTTTTGGGAAGAAAGATTGTTCGCTTTGTAATTGATGAAGCACACTGCTTTTCTTCATGGGGGCAGGATTTCAGGGTTGATTATCTATACATTGGTGATTTCATCAGACTAATTCAGGAGAAGAAAAATCTTGAGGATGGAATTCCGGTATCCTGTTTCACAGCCACTGCAAAGCAGAAAGTTATAGAAGATATTCGAGACTACTTCAAAGAAAAACTTTCGCTTGAGCTTGAACTATTCACGTCAAAGGCTTCAAGAACAAATCTGCAATATAAAGTATTTGAGAAAGGAAATGAGGAGGAAAAATATCAAACAGTAAGAGATTTGATTGAGGAAAAGAATTGTCCGACGATCATTTATGTTTCAAGAACACGAAAAGCATATTTACTTGCGGAGAGGTTAACCGAAGATGGTTTCAACGCAAAGCCCTATCATGGTAAAATGGAGTCGAAAGAAAAAACGGCTAACCAAAATGCCTTCATCTCTGGCGAAGTTTCAATCATGGTTGCAACATCAGCTTTTGGGATGGGAGTTGATAAGAAGGATGTGGGCATGGTCGTTCACTATGAAATTTCCGACTCACTTGAAAATTATATACAGGAAGCAGGAAGAGCAGGACGGGATGAGAGTATTGTCGCAGATTGTTTCGTGCTCTTTAACGAAGACGACCTCAGCAAACACTTTATCTTATTGAATCAAACAAAGCTCTCCATCAAAGAGATTCAACAGGTTTGGAAAGCAATTAAAGAGATTACAAAGTTTCGTTCAAAGGTCTCTAATTCGGCCCTGGAGATTGCAAGAAAAGCTGGCTGGGATGACAATGTTGTTCAAATAGAAACCAGAGTAACGACTGCCATTGCAGCGCTGGAAGATGCTGGTTATTTAACGCGTGGACAAAACATGCCGAGAATTTTTGCCAATAGTATTCTTTCAAAGAACGCCCAAGAGGCGATCGACAAAATTAATGCGTCTGAAAGGTTTGAGGAGAAGCAGAAGGAAAAAGGAGTCCGGATCATCAAGAAACTTCTTTCAAGCAAAAGCAGAAAACAATCAACTGATGAGCCAGGCGAAACACGAATTGATTACATCAGCGACCATTTGGGAATTGTAAAAGAAGAAGTGATCAACATTGTGAATCTTCTTCGGGAGGAAAAGATTCTGGCTGATGCAAAAGATTTAACTGCATTCATAAGGAAAGGGGAAAGCAAGAACCGTTCTCTCAGTATTGTTGATACATTTAGCAAGATTGAGAATTTCCTGCTTCCGTTAATCGAAGAGCAGGAACAAACCTTTCACCTCAAAGAATTGAATGAAAAAACGGAGGAATTAGGTTACGAAGATGTCACTCCCGGCAAGATTAAAACCATTATCAACTTTTGGGCAATCAAAAACTGGATTAAGCGACAGAACTTAGCTTATTCAAAGAACCATGTGGTGATGCTTTCCCTTCATCCTAAAGAATCATTACAAGAAAAATTGGAAAAACGGCATGAGTTGGCAAGGTTCCTTGTTGAGTTCCTCCATGAAAAAAGCAATCTGAATGTTTCAGCAGCTGATGTAGGAAAAGAAGAGGTACTGGTTGAGTTTTCCGTTCATGAACTGAAGGCAGCATTTGAAAATTCGATTGCAAGTTTCGGAAAGAAGGTCACCATTGAAGATGTTGAAGATGCGCTGTTTTACTTGTCAAGAATTGAAGCCATTAAAATCGAAGGAGGTTTTCTTGTTGCTTATAATGGGTTAACTATCGAACGAGTCGAGCAAGATAACTATAAACGGTATACCAAAGAGGATTATCAGAAGCTGAACCAGTTTTACGAGAATAAGGTTCAGCAAATTCATATCATTGGGGAGTATGCGAAGAAGATGATAGACGACTACCGCGATGCACTCCAGTTTGTAGAAGATTATTTTCACTTAAATTACAGTTCCTTCCTAAGAAAATATTTCCCGGGAAGTAAGGTTGACCAACTTAAACTCAAGATGACGCCGGGAAAATTCAAGCAACTTTTTGGTGAACTTTCCCCCACACAATTGAAAATCATCAACGACAATGAAACCAAATACATCGTTGTAGCTGCTGGCCCTGGAAGCGGAAAGACCAGGGTGTTGGTTCACAAACTTGCTTCGTTGCTTTTAATGGAAGATGTAAAGCACGAGCAGTTGCTCATGGTAACTTTTTCAAGAGCGGCGGCAACCGAATTTAAAAAACGATTGCTGAAGCTTATTGGTAATGCGGCTAATTACATTGAGATAAAAACCTTTCACTCTTATTGTTTCGACCTGCTGGGGAAGGTTGGAAGTCTTGAAAAATCTGATCTGATTCTGAAAAAGACAGTTGAAAAAATTAAAAACAAGGAAGTTGAAGCCAGCCGGATTACCAAAACCGTTTTGGTGATTGACGAAGCACAAGACATGGATCAAGATGAGTTCAACCTGATCAATGCTTTGATGGAGCAGAATGAGGATATGAGAGTGATTGCAGTAGGAGATGACGACCAGAATATTTATGAATTCAGGGGAGCAAGTTCGAAGTATCTTGAACAGTTTATCCAGGTGAATAAGGCAGTCAAATATGAGTTGGTTGAGAATTACAGAAGCAAAAGTAATCTTGTTGAATTCACAAACCAATTTGTGACGAGAATTCAACATCGTTTGAAAGATATACCGATCATCGCAAAGCAAACGGATAATGGAAGAATAAAATTGGTACGTTACCAAAGCGACAACCTCGTTACTCCGCTTGTACACGACATACTTATGACTGGACTTATGGGAACGACTTGCGTGCTTACAAAAACGAATGAGGAAGCGTTGCAAATCACGGGACTGATTTTGAAAAATGGTATGCAGGCAAAACTGATTCAAACGAACGACGGTTTCAGTTTGTATAATCTGTCTGAAGTCAGATTCTTTTTAAGCCAGTTAAATTTAGCTGATGATGTTTTTGTCATAAGCGATGATATTTGGGAGAAAGCAAGAAGGGAACTGCGAAATAAGTTTCAGAACAGTACGAGGTTAGAAGTCTGCAACAAAATCATTAAAGATTTTGAAGCGACCAGTCCAAAGAAGAAATACAAATCCGATTTAGAAGTTTTCATTCGTGAATCCAAGTTGGAAGACTTCTTCGACGAAAATAGCGAGACAATTTTCGTTTCAACCATTCACAAAGCAAAAGGAAAAGAATTTGACAATGTTTTTCTGTTGCTTGAAAATTTTAATCCTGTTACTGACGAAGCCAAACGACAGATATACGTCGCTATGACAAGGACCAAACGGAACTTGACGATTCACCTAAACTCTGGCTTTCTTGACCAAGTAACCTCCGGGGATTTAGAACATGTCGATGATAAAAACACTTATTTGCCTCCAGATGAGTTTGCCATGCAATTGACCCATGCCGACATTAACCTGGGGTATTTCGAATTTATTCAACACCGCATCAAGCAACTTCTGAGCGGAGATCATCTTGTCGTCAATGAAGACGGTTGTGAGAATGCGAAAGGCGAATTCGTGGTAAAGTTTTCAAAAAGATTTCAGGGAACCATCAAGACACTCGAAACGAGAGGATATCAATTGAAGAATGCCAAAGTCAATTTCATGGTTTACTGGCAGAAAGAGGGGGTAGAACGCGAAGCTATAATTGTTTTGCCGACTCTTTACTTTAAGAAAAAATCAGACAGAGTTTAAATTATACTCCCAAAGAAATGGAACTAACTGTTGATTATGGATGTGACGAAGCAAATGATAACAACCGCTAATCCGTAATCCCATCACAATGAAATAGTCATTAACAACCAAAAAAATAGAAACCTATGAAACTAAAAGCATTAATCATTTTGGCCTTGGCGGCTGTTTTTTTATCGTTCGAAAGTGCCGCTGTGGAGCCGGGCGCTTCGAAAGCCGGGCGCTTTAATCTGGAAAAGGACTTGTTGTTGGCCCAGTTTGATTGTAAGACGGATGTGGATGATTTGCATAGCGTAGCCGCCCTGGTGACGCTATTGTCGGACTCGCAGTTCTCCAGCATCCGTTATCATGCTGTTGCCGGAACTTATGGTATTCAGAATGGGCTGTATGTTCCGCCCAATGATTTGTTTCGGCTGGCTTTTGGAGACAACTGGAGCGATGCCCATGACGATTTTGATGCAGCGGTGGAGCATGTAAAAGGACTTATCGCCACCACTTTGGAAAACCAAGGCGATGTTTGGATTGCCGATGCTGGTCAATCTGATTTTACGGCCGCGCTTGTCCGGGCACTTGCAACCGATTTTTTAGAAGAGACGATTGCGCAACGGATTCATGTGGTGCAGCACAGCAATTGGAATGAAGAAGTGACTTCGCCTGAGGACCTGTCGTTTGTAAGGGAAAAGG
>TARA_R110002050_G_scaffold35080_1_pt1 | contig 13111 bp, 13 predicted proteins | sample TARA_R110002050 | Tara Oceans TARA_R110002050 (sample SAMEA4396988) | marine metagenome | biome: Polar Biome; feature: [DCM] deep chlorophyll maximum layer (ENVO:01000326); material: water (ENVO:00002006), including particulate matter (ENVO:01000060) such as... | depth 25 m
AAAAATCTACGTCTTGAGAAATTCGATTTTTCGGTCATGATCTTTTTAGATTTAGTTATGATTTCCTGTATTTTCGTCAAATTCGCAAACCACGCGGAATCCAACCATCGTTGCATCCGAATACCACCAAATACTTTTAGGCATCTGAGGGTCAGTTTTCATCCAGGCTTCTGTTTTTGTAAAATCACGGTCAGCTGAGCGGACATCTTCTGCAGCACTTTTAAATGAACCACCACGTACTACGTATTCGGTTCCGCTTGCCGGTCCTTTCGGGTCTGTTGCTCCATCAGTCAAAAGGCTGTATGCATCAGGTGCGTACCAGTCTTGACAGAACTCAGCTACGTTGCCCAGCATGTTCTTCAATCCAAAGGGGTTGGGTCGAACGGCAGCCGGCGGTTGTGTTTTGGCCATGCTGTTGGCTTCATAAACAACATAGGAATTAATATTGGTGGTGTCGGCTCCAAATAGTTTATTCCATATTTTAGCTTGTGAAAAATCTTTCGGATTTCCTTCAAAGAAGTAGGGTGTTTGTGTTCCGGCGCGGCAAGCGTATTCCCATTCAGCCTCGGTGGGTAAGCGATAGGTTTTACCAGTTACTTTCGACAGCCAGTCGCAATAAACCTGCGCGGCTTTGTGCCGCATGGTAATGGCCGGACGATCGCCCAGTCCCCAATTTTGATCGGGCTGCCCATAAGGCGGAGTCGGTCCGGTAATGGCATCCACATCGCCTACGGCGCGTGAGCCTTCTGTATCGGTACTTCTTCCTTCGGCACCTGTTTGGCTATAGAAAGCCAGGTACTCATTCCAGCTTACTTCAACCTTTCCCATGAAGAACGGGCTGATTTGGACTTCTTTCTGAGGCCCTTCATCCTCATCTCGATATGGTTCATCGGCCGGGCTACCAATTTTGAAAGTTCCGCCAGGAATGGCCACCATCTCGAAATCAACCGGAGTTGCCGGAATTTTTTCGATAAAATTTTCGTGCTTGTCAACCAGAGTGGGTTCCTCGTATATTTTAATATTGGCTTGCAGCTCTTTACCGAATCCAATGTTGCTTTCGTGTTTGGCATTCGGGTCAAAATGCCCCACATGCAAGTGGCAGTTGATGCAGCGCAATTCTTCCTGGTTTTGTGAATAGTACAAGTGGGCATCCTGACCTTCTTTGGTTAACTGTAGGGGAAATAAGTTGGCATGGCATTTTACGCACGAGGCTTCGTAGGTAAAGTGCTGCGCTTGTTCCACGGTTGATTTGGCTTCCCAGTTGAAACTTTCGTGATCTTTAAACAGGTACCCATAAATATCAATTGCAGATGCGCGAATCTTGGCAGGTAGATAACCTTCGCCCTTTGGAGGTAAGTGGCAATCGACGCAATTGACTTGAATTCCGTGTTTGTTGTCGTAGTGTGTTGAGAGTTTCCAGGATTCGGTTACATGTGGATGAATGTGGCAGGCCTCGCAAGATTCATTGGTTGAGGTATATTCAACGGTTTTGTTGAAAGCGATTAAAGCCAGTATTCCTAAAGCAAATCCGATAAAAAGGACAAAAAGAATTTTTTTCTGAAAGAATTTTAGAAGCTTTCCAGCCATTGTAGCAATCGTTTAGTTGGTTTGTAATTTGAGTAGCATGCTCACAAATTTAGCAAAAACATGTTCTAAAAATACCATTCTTTAAAAAATTAAACCAATAAAGGCTGCCGGGAAGCAACCTTTTCTGGGAGAAGGGAAAAAAGGGAAGGGGAAAGTAGAAAATAAATCTGTTACAAGATTAATTTAGGCAAACGCGAACAGACCTATTTTCGTTTTTTTGATTTGATATTCATTGTCAATCATTTATTTCTTTCGGATACAAGATACAGCCAATTTGGATGGTGAAGTTTATGGTTAAATTATCCTGTGGTTATGCAATTGTGAAGGAAAAGACCGGCATATTAACGGACGATCAACAAAAGATTCATCAAATAGTCTCATCTTTTCAAAAAGACTGTGAGCCCATGCCCGAAAAGTTCACCTACCTGAACGCCTTTCTTGAGTTGTTTTATCCGCGCCTTTACTTGGTGTGTGGGCAAAAGCTGAGATCGATCGAGGAGGATATTTGTATGAGGTGTCTGCCTCATTTGCCCCGGACAAATTTTCACTAACAGCCCAATAATCCGATGGAGCAACTTTTTTACGGGCGGGTATAAGCTGAACGGGCCACCGCTTATTTTGATTTCAAAAAGAGATAGTTCGCACCAAAAAATACTGACTACTTGAAATATCGCAGAATGAAAGGTTTGGGTGAATTTATGGGGACGCAGTTTGCGATGGAAATCCAGGATTCGGAATTATGACAATCCATCGATCTAATTTGTCCGGTCCCGTCTCATCCAAAAAAGGGGTGTAAATGAGGCTACAACCAAAGCTACCATTTGGCTAAAGGTTTGTCTGTTCAATCGGGCATGCCAATTGATAGCTGGTCGCTCGTCCGAAAACAGTTCTCCAGTACCCAAACCTGGAATACCTGCTGGGAACGCCGGCAGACCGTAGAGTCTATTTTTGAATTGGCCAGTCCTGATGTGGTTGAAGGGAAACACATCCTGCTCATTGACGATGTCGTAACCACCGGAGCCACGCTGGAAGCATGGGCCGCTACCATCCTGAAGGGTTGTCGTGTTAAAATCAGCATCCTAACACTGGCTATTGCTTGTGCTACCAATTAAGTTCAAGCTCAATCGTTCACTACTGCTCCGTTGTAAACCGTCGAACTCCGCGCCACTTCCATCACTGCAAAAAAACCAAGCGCCCCGTTGCTGATATTGCCCCTGATGTTGGCGGGGGGTCCACTGAAAAGCGGTGCCTTGGGGCGTGTTTCCAAATTAACTCCCACAACAAAATCGTAGTACGCCTTAGTGATTCCTGCCATTTCCAGGGTAATGGTATCCCCTTCTTCAACAAGCTCCTCTTTCTCTTCGTCGAAATATTGCACAAAGGCTCCGGTAATCTCATTTCCATTGAAGAAGCGATCGTCAACCACCCGGTAATTATGAATCGAGTCGGTATAAAGCACCCCATTCCGATACACTTTAAACAGGTAATAATCTTCTGTTTCCGGAGGGTCCTGACTGAAAACGCCTACTTCCCAGCCGTCCCAACTGGCATTGTACACCACAGCTACTCCATGAACCGGAGCTGTTGGTCTCATGTCGGTTTCTGCCTGGTAAGTTTCGGCTTGCCCGTCTCCATTGATATCAACACCCGCAATATCCAGCCGGTAGCTGCGACCAACAACGCCGGCGTAGTCTTCCGGAGTCAGATACACTCCGGGGTGCTCGGGGTCCTCGGAAAGTTGAATGGTTTCAACCTCATCAAAAAGGGTCAGCTGCGCATTGGAAACCATTTCGGGAGGGCGGTTATAAAAATAGGGGGCCGATTTACTCAAAATCACCGCATGCGCCATGGTGTCGCTTGTAATTTCCCCAAAAACAACCAGTTGGGCTTCGGCGGCTTCATCCAGTTCAAAGTCTACCCGCTCGGTGCAGGAGACTAGCAGGGTTCCAATTAGTAAGTAGAAAAAGATATTCTTGAGTTTCATCTGATTTAAAATTTGAAGTTATAGGTTACTGCTGGAATAATTGGGAAGAGGTAGGTTTTTTCCGCATAGGTTTCCGTTGGATTTTCGGTATCCTGAACAAAATTCAGCGCCCAGGTATTTTTGCGGCTGTAGGCATTGTAGATGGAGAAAACCCACTCGCCGCTCCAAGCCCGGTTTTTTTTGTTCCGGCCTTGCAGGGTCAGCGCCAGATCGAGCCGGTGATAGTCGTCGTAGCGGGCGCCATTGCGTTCGGAATAATAAGGCAGGACCGTGCCATTGATTTCGTAGCGCTGAACAGGCAAGGTGACCGGCTGCCCCGTGGAATAGATCCAGTTGGCCGATAGCGACACCCGACGGTTCAATTGGTAATTCAGCACGGTACTGATGTCGTGTGTTTTATCAAAGGGGGCGACGTAGGTCTTGCCGTCGTTGATTTCGGGAATGGTCCGCTCGGTTCGCGACAGGGTATAACCAAGCCAGCCTGTAAGATTGCCTTCCGTTTTCTTCAGCAGAAATTCCACTCCATAAGCTCTTGAATTGCCCACCCGCAATTCGCCTTCGAGGTATTTATTGAGTAGCAAATCTGCATGGTCAGCAAAGTCGATTGTATTTTTCATGTCTTTGTAATACGCCTCCACCGATGCCTGATACCAGTCATTGCCGAAGTTCCGGAACACACCGAAGGCAAATTGGTCAGCGATCTGGGGTTTGACATTGGGGCTGGCCGGGAACCAGATGTCGAGCGGACTGCCGGCCGCGGAATTGGAGGCCTGCTGGATGGTTTGTTGCGAGCGGTTGTAGTTAAATTTGATTGACCATTCGGGGGCAACCAGGTAGTTGATTCCAAAGCGCGGTTCCACGCCCCAGTAATTCTGATACACCTCGCCCGACCCATAAGTGGTGGAGTCCACCACGGCGTAGTTCTCGTCGTAGTCGTAAACCGTTCCCTTGCCAATATTTTGAAAAAGCGACACGCGCACGCCGTATTTAAAGACCAGTTTGTTGCCCAACTGATGCTGATGCGAAAGGTAACCGGCATGTTCCAAGGCGTAATTCTTACCAACCTGGTATTCCCCAAAAATGGATTGGTCGCCAACGCCCATGGCCAGACCGGGATTGAAGGCGTGGTGAAAGCTTTGCAGTCCGAACTTCAGCGAATGCTCAGGGGTGATGTAATAGCCAAAATCGGCTTTCAGGCCCAGGTCTTCCAGATCGGATTCCCAGATCCAGGATTCGGGATCATCTTCCGGTGTTCCCAGTTCATAATCGTAGCGGCTCCAAACAGCTGTGAGGTTCATAAACAGCTTTTGGTTGAAGATATGGTTCCAGCGTGTGGTCAGTGTTTTGTTTCCAAAGCCCATCCGAAAAAAGTCACTTTTCATCACATCGCGGCCAAGGTAAGCGCTCACATACAATCGATTGTTTTCATTAAACCGGTGCGAGAGTTTCAGGCTGGCATCGTAGAAATACAGGCGGCTGTCTTTAACATCTTCGTCTGATGAAAGGGGCATAAACAAATCCATATAGGTACGTCTTCCCGACAGCAGCAAAGTGGTCTGGTCCTCTTTCAGTGGTCCTTCCAGGGTCAGTCGGCTCGAAATGGTGCCAATGCCTCCCGTTCCTTCAAACTTTTTCGAGTTGCCGTCCTTCATCCTCACGTCGAGCAGCGAAGCCAGCCGTCCACCGTACTGGGCAGGTACATCGCCTTTGTAAAGCTTAAGGTCTTTGATCGCATCGTTGTTGAAGACCGAAAAGAAGCCCATGAGGTGAGAGGCGTTGTAAACGGTTGCTTCGTCCAGCAAGATCAGGTTTTGATCGGGACTGCCGCCACGAACACTGAAGCCGGAGCCACCTTCGGCAGTCGAGTGGACTCCCGGCAGCAGCTGGATGGCCTTAATCAAATCAACTTCACCCATCAGGGCCGGTATCGACTTAATGGTTTTGGTCTGCAATTTTTCCACTCCCATTTCTACTTGGGTGATGTTTTGGTCTTTCCGCTCTCCAAGAACCTGAACTTCTTCCAACTGCTCCGATTCGGGCCGCAGTTCAATTTCCAGACGCTGACTTTCGTTCAGCTCCATTTCCTTTTCAAAATCCTGATAGCCAATGTAGCTGGAAACCAAGGTATATGTTCCGGAAGGAATAGCAATGGAGTAGAACCCATAACTGTTGCTGACGGTTCCTACGCCAAGTTCTTTGACGAGTAAGGTGGCCCCGATCAGACTTTCGCCGCTTTCGGCATCGGTAATGTGCCCGCTGATAGTTTTGCGGACGGTCTTTTCATTGGGGTCATTCAAGGCAAACAAAGATCCGGCTGTGCAAATCGACACAGCCAGTATGAAAAAAAATCTTCTGAACATGGTTTAAATACGTTTCAATTGTTTCGTACTTGTTTTCTGGCTTCTCTATAAGACTAACTTTGCCTCAAAACGTTGCAATTTTTTTGAAAAAAACAAATAAAATTTGAAAGAGGCTGTGATACAGACACTAAACATTGAACTGTTTACCGCCCCAGACGATAATACAGACTGGTGCTGATCACGTTGTTGTACTGGTCATCCCACCAATACCAATAAATCTCGCCTGGCAAGTCCCGGGTAGGCAAAAAGGAATAGGCCAGCCGAAGGTCAAACTTTAGCCGGTCGGTCAGCTCGATGCGGGTGCCAAGCAATGCCTGGTAGTCGAATGCATTGAATGGACGGTTATCCTCTGGTGGAAAAGGCCCGTGGTTGTCCCACTCGCCACTTTGCATGAGGTAGCCCACCGAAAGGCCGGCGATAAACGAAATGGCCTGGCTGGTCCGGAATCCCAAATAGACCGGCACGTCCATATAGTCCAGGCGCATGATGTATTTCTCCTGGTCACCGGTTTCGGTATCCGGATTCTTGCGGCTGCCCTTCTGACTATACTTAATTTCAGCTCCCGTGTAAATCACGCGTGACAAGTCGGTTTGAACATATCCGCCAAGCAGCACGCCTGGTTTGTGGTAGCCATGGGTGAAGTCGCCATCGACTTGCGAGGCGTTTAGGCCAGCCAAAATTCCACCTTCGAAACGCTGCGCCTGAACAGCCAAGGCAGAAAAACACACGAAAGCCAGAAATAAAATCCGTTTCACCTTAGGTCAGTTTTTTAAGTTTTTCTTTCAGAATAGCCACACCCCGTCCGGCCCTCTCTTCAATAAAAGTCACTTTCCGCATATAGACTGGCGGACGCTCGGGATCGACCACAAACAAGGGGACATCGTCTCGGGTGTAGTGCAACAGACCGGCAGCCGGATAAACGTTGAGCGAGGTGCCGACCACCACAAAAATGTCGGCCTGTTCCACCAGCGGGACGGCCTCTTCCATGGCAGGCACCAATTCGCCAAACCAAACAATATGCGGACGAAGCTGGAAGCCTTTTTCACACTGATCGCCAAACTTCAGTTCCCAGCCCTCCAAATCATAAACCAGCTCTTCATATTTGGTGCTGCGCACTTTTTTCAGCTCGCCGTGCAAGTGCAGTACTTTCGAGCTGCCGGCCCGCTCGTGCAGGTCATCAACATTCTGGGTAATGATTTGCACGTCGAAATCGTTTTCCAGCTCAGCCAGTCCAAGGTGTCCGGCATTGGGCTCGCATTCGTACAGCTGCTTGCGCCGGTCATTGTAAAATTTCATCACCAGCTCCGGGTTGCGTTCCCAGGCCTCGGGGGTGGCTACTTCGGTAATGTCGTATTCTTCCCACAAACCCCCCATATCACGAAAGGTTCGGATGCCGCTTTCCTGGCTGATGCCAGCCCCGGTTAAAACCACCAGTTTCTTCATCGAATGATTGATTTTGGTTTTAAAGATAGGGTGAAATGGCTGGTTTTGCAATTCAAAAAAGCCAACGAGGCGGACTGGTTTTCAAAACCCAAGGGGCTTATCCCGAAACTTGCACTGCGAAACCCGCCAGCCTTACCCGCGCTGCAATGGCGTTCAGTTCTTCCAGTCCGATTTTTTGCAGTCCCTCGGCCGGAGTGTCGCGCTCAATGGTATAAATCATGACCTGTCCGGGTTGGATGGTTTTCAGCGCTTCCAGCCAGGCAGCCAGCTCTTCTTCGGTGGTGTTGTCTATCACTTGTTCTTTATGAATGCCGCGTACAAAAAGGGTTTGAATGATGGCTCGCTTGCCGAAGCGTTTTAGTTGTTCGATGGTTTCTTGCAGGTTGAAACGGCCCACAGGGCAGTCGAGCAATTGCACAGTGTCTTCGATGGCCGAATCCAATTTCAGAATATTGTCTTCTATTTTAAGCAAGGCTTGAAAAATCCTTTCGCGGTGAATCATGGTGGCGTTGGAAAGCACCGCGATGCGGCAGTCGGGGGCGAATTCATCGCGCAGGGCGATGGTGTCGTCAATGATTTCGGCAAACTGTGGGTGAAGGGTGGGCTCACCGTTTCCCGCAAAGGTGATCACATCGGGCAGCTGGCCATTTTCCTGCATGGCCTTTAGCTTGTTCCTGAGATTACCGGCTACCGTTTCCCGAGCCGGAAGCTCTGCTTTCTTTTCCCGCTTTTTGGGATTCCAGCCACATTCGCAGTAAATGCAGTCGAACGAACACACTTTACTATCGGTTGGCAGCAGGTTAACTCCCAGCGAAACACCCAGCCGGCGGCTTTTAACCGGCCCAAAAATAATCTCATCGAACAGAAAGGTTGCCATGCGTAATTTTTCAGCAAAAGTAAGGATTAAACGGGTGGTTTGCCAGATCTTCGGCTAAATCAGCATTTTTAGGTGGCTGTTTTCGGTTAGCCGGAGTTTGTGGTAGTCGATGCCCGAAATGAGCATCAGTCCCGGTCGTTTGCCTTTTTCGATGCTGCCCAGTTCTTTATCGAGCGAAATGGATTTTGCTGAATCGAGGGTGAAAGTGCGGATTAACTGCTCGAGGCTGATGTTTTTGCTTTCCATCTGAATGGCTTTTAGCCAGCCCAATAGGTCTTTTTCGGTGTTGAGCCGCTCGGGACAAAGCGATTCGAAGGGACGTAGCTCGGGAAACTTCCGGTAGAACCGCTCGGGTTCAAATTCGTGGTAAACGTTGACAAAGGCCGGGCAAATGATACCATTGTGGAATTCGAGGCCAGCTTCCTCGTGGAATTTCCCCAGCGGTTTAACGATATCCAAAATTAAGCCGCTCGAATCGACCCGTACGATTCCTTTGGCGATGGGTTTTTCGTTGCCCGTAAAGAGGTAGTGAGCGGCAAATTTTCTCATTTTTCAGGCTGAATGTTGACTTCTTTTTTGGTACTCGCCTCTTCCTGAAGCATGTTCAGGCGATCGACAACCTGCTGATAAATCCGCTCATACACTTTGGGTAAGCTCGAATAGTACACCACCGATTCGGCGAAAACGGAATCGGCTACGCCATGCTTCTCCAATACCGAATAGTACAGATCTTTGGATTGGAGTTTGGTCATTTCGTTTTCAAAGCGGTATTGGCTGGCATAAGCTTCGTGAAGGTGCATATCATAAAGCATGTCAACCATTTGTTTTTCGTTGACCAGCTCGTCCGGTTTCGGAAATCCCTTCTTTTCTTTGCACGAAAACGATGCAACAGTAAGTAGAATCAGTAAAAAGTAGTGGGTTGTTCTTTTCATTTCAACACATGAATTCGTTCACAAAGTTAGGATTCCATCCCATTAAATGATCAGCTAAATTCGGAAAAAGATAGAAAATTTCGAAAAGGTCGGGTCGTTGAGGGCTATCAAGCCGCTTTGACTGGTAGGTGTTGTGAAAGACTTGGGCACCTTACTGTCCGTTCATTGATCCGTTTTGAATGAACTATTTCCGCAATATCCGGGTTATGCTTTTAACCAATAATACAAGCTGTTATGAGATCGAAATCACTAAGCCGAAGAAAGTTTATTCAAACAACGGGAGTCGTGGCTGCAGCAGTTTCGCTGAGCCCAAATCTGGCTTACGTCAAGGAGGCATTCGACCCGAAAGGGATGGATACCGTTCCCTTGGGTAAGACCGGAGTAAAAATTCCCCGAATGATCATTGGAACGGGTAGTCGGTTTATGGCGGCCCCCGAACAGGAAGGTTTGGCCATTTTGGAACAGGCGCTTAATCAGGGATTTTATTACTGGGATACTGCGGCCAGCTATGGAAACCAAGACGAATACAGTGAACAGCGGCTCGGCAAAATATTAAAAGACCGGCGACAAGAGGTATTCCTGGCGACCAAGGTGGGAGAGCGCGAGGCCGATGCCGCCAAGCAAACCATTGAAACCAGCCTGAAAAGGTTGCAGACCGATTACATCGATCTCTGTCAAATCCACTCCATTTCGGACGAGGAAGACGTCAGGCAATTGGGAGATGGTGTTTACCGGGTTTTGAAAGATTACCAAAGTCAGGGCGTGATTCGCCACCTGGGCTTCACAGGGCACAGCTCAGCTAAGGCGATGAAACTGGCGGCTGAATTGTATGCCTTTGATACCATGCTGATAGCTTTGAACCACCAGCGGGCACAGGAGAACTTTGAAGAACTTCCGATTCCGTATGCTGCGCAAAAGGGCATGGGTGTGCTCGTTATGAAAGTAATTCGACCTCGGGAAACAGTGTCGGGCCTTGATCCCAAAGAACTGATTCGATATGCCTTGAGCCTGAAATCGGTGACCTCCGCCGTTATTGGAACCGATAGTCTGGAGGTGCTGAAGTCGAATATGGCGCTTGTAAAAAACTTCAAAGCCCTATCCGAAAAGCGGATGCAGGAATTGCATGTTGAGCTGGGCCCATTTTATCAAAACCAGCATCTTCCGTGGATGAAGGCGGACTATCGAGATGGCGCTCTACTGGCCTAGGTGAACCGCATTGCATCAGCAAAAACACAATTCCCCCGACCATCACCATAGCGGATGCGGTATTCACATAGGCCGCAAGCCAAAAGTCGCGGTCAGCAATTGTTCTCTGAAAATGGCCGATGAAGGGCTTTTCAACCAGCTTGCCATGATAAACGTTTGGGCCGCCAAAGCGGCACCTCACAATACCAGCCAGCGCTGCTTCGGGATAGCCGGCGTTGGGGCTGCTGTGCCGATGCCCGTATTGAAAGATGTGCCGGACACCGTTCCAGCTCAAGCTGACCAGCACCATCAACAGGGCAGTGAGGCGCGCCGGAATAAGGTTAAGCAGATCGTCGAGCCTGGCGGCAAACCAGCCAAAGCTTTTATAGCGATCGTTTTTATAGCCGATCATTGAGTCGAGGGTGCTGACCATTTTAAAGGCAAACAGCAAGGGAACACCACCCAAAGCATAGTAGAAGAGCGGCGCAATCACCCCATCACTGAGGTTTTCGGCCATGGTTTCCAAAACGGCGGTGCGGATTTGCTGTTCATTCAAATTTGACGTATCCCGGCCAACAACGAAACGCAATTGCCGGCGACCAGCTTCCAGTCCGTCGTTGTTCAGTGCCCGGATGACCAGCCACGATTCATAGATCAGGCTATGGTTAGCCAGCCCGTAAAACACACCTATAGAGGCGGCTATTAGGTAAATCGTTGGAAACGATTCCAGTTCCCGGAAAAGCAAGAATAATAGCAGCCAGGTCATTCCAACTAAAAAAGCAGCGACCATGGCGCCCTTGAGCTTGCGGTAGTTTTGCCGGTTAAAGTGCTTCTCAAACCGGGCGATCAACCAGCCAAACATACGAATGGGATGCGGAAGCCAGCGCGGGTCGCCCAGCAGGCAATCGAGGGTAAATCCAATGAGCAGGGGAAGTATCATTTTTTCGTCATTTACCAAAACTTTGCAGAAAATCAAACATACAGATTAAGCACAAAGCATTATTTAACAAATGGACCAATATTAATAGTAGCGAGCTTGTTTTCCTGTTCTTCTTTCGGCATAAAATGGGCATGCTTAAAAACAGGGACTTTGCCTTATATTTTATCCAAGGTTGAATGCGCATTGAGACATCCGCAATCCATTTTCACTTAAATAGCCGTGCGAAGCCCGGATAGGCTTTCAGGGGAATCAAATCAAATTCGATAAGGCCGTTTTTCACCAAAGGCAAATGCTGCAATTGTTCGTGTGCCGAATCAACCGAACTTGCCTCCAGAACAAGCACAGCACTGTTTTCGTCAGCACGAAAATAGATTTCGCGGATAAAACCCGCTTGTTGAAGTTCCCACGCTTTTTGGGCTTCGTCTTTAGAAAACCTGGCAAACGCTTCGGCAGTTGCCGTTGGTTTTTCTTTTTCGATGGCAATGATTTTCATTTTCTCATTTTTTTACGCAGTGGCACAAAGGAATTCATGGCGTATCCCATTTTGCCGGGACAATCTATGCCGTTGTTTTATTCGCTTAAATTTCGCCCACACGTTTCAGCTTGATGCTTGTTTCAGCCTTTTTTTCGCCGTTGATGATCAGATCAAACCAGTGCACGCCGGGAAAATGTCTCCGGGTGGTACGTTGCAAAAAGCTGTGTTTGAAAGTAATGGTGTGTTTTCCGGGCTTCCACACTTTTTCGCTGATCTGGAAAACTTTTGGCGAAGTTTTGCCATTTGCCTTCACAAAATAAACCAAGTATTCCAACCTGATTTTTTTGCTTTGCTTTTCATTCACTTCCAATTGGAAACTCAATTGGATTTGGTTCCCGATGAATGTAGATCCAACTTCAGCTTCAAAAAACGAAATATTGATATGTTCCGGGTCACCAAACCCGAAGAGCAACATTGCCCTTTTGTTGCCCGATTTCAACAATGTGCGGCAAGCATGTTTAATGATCCAGTCGGTGTTTGCCGATTTTCCCTGCCAGCTTTCGCACAAGTCAAGCACCGACTCAGGGTGGTCTTTCGAGATATCGTTCAGGTTGTTGGCCACACTCTTCCGGACATACTCCGAGGGGTCGTCTTTTAGTTGCTCCAGGATTGGAATAATTGGCGAAGGGTCTTTTTTGAATTTCTTCAGCGCCATTCCCCAAGGCAAACGTGGGCGGCAGCCTTCACTTGCCAACCGCCGGACATGTTCATTTTCGTGGCTGGCCCATAGCAACATTTGTTGCATACCCCGTTTAGGTTCCAGGTCAAGGAACGGACGAATGGCAAATTCGGAACTGCAACTTTTGGTAAATTCCTCCAAGGCCTGCATAGAAAGCTCCCAATGCTCTTGTCCATAAAGTTCAACATAGTCGGCAAACGACATGACAATTAAACCGCTCACTTTAGGACTGGCCTGTATCATGATGGCGATGGCATCATGGTAATTTTCAGGGAGCCACTGTTTCAGGCACAAAGCGATGTGCCTCATGCGCTGTTTTAATTCAAGTTGTTCCCATGAATCCGAAAAAACAGACTGAAGGAACTGTTCAGCCAAAAAATCAGGGTAAACCGTTGTTAACGATTTCGCTATTTTCCTGACAGTTTCGGGAGCGTACAACGTGTCTTTCAATTTTTCCATTTGGCTCTTTTTTTTAATTCTTATCCGTAGGCGACAGCCTCAATCTCATTTTTCACGCTCTAAGACTGAATACACATATTCCATGTCCACACAAGCGCGCACATGGGCAGCCAGCTTGTTGTATTGCTCT
>TARA_R110002050_G_scaffold90049_16_pt1 | contig 13079 bp, 11 predicted proteins | sample TARA_R110002050 | Tara Oceans TARA_R110002050 (sample SAMEA4396988) | marine metagenome | biome: Polar Biome; feature: [DCM] deep chlorophyll maximum layer (ENVO:01000326); material: water (ENVO:00002006), including particulate matter (ENVO:01000060) such as... | depth 25 m
CGATCGTAAGATTGTACCGGTTCGAGTCCGGTCCCGGGCACCACTTTTGTGGTGCACTTTAAACCCCGCAAGTTAACGCTTTCGGGGTTTTTTGTTGTCTTTTTTTACGTGCAGTGCAACAAATTAACTGATTCTTCCTGCCTTGTGATTTGTCGCCCACTCGAATGCCGCATGAGTGCTGCCTTAGCGGGCGATGGCCAATCGTCTAGATTTGATGCGTTTTAAGGCTATAGCGCTTAATTGTAGCGATCTGCTACAGTTGATAAGAAGTCAATAAAACGATAGAGAGCATTATATGGCAAAGGCGCATTCACCACTGCGTTTAGACGCCAGCCTAGTAGAGCAAGCCAAGCTATCAGGCAAGCATCTCCATCGTTCGACTGCTGAGCAATCGAGTACTGGGCGGACATTGGCCAGTGATTACGCCTGAGACTCTTTACTGCAGCTTTATGCAGGGTTGGTGCAGATAAAAGTCGAGCCGGTAAATGGTTCAGCTGTCGATCCGGATAAGCTCTTTGATGCCTTGGAAAATGAACGAGTCACTGGTTGACTTCAGGATGATATAACTTCCAGCGCATTAAGATATCAGGTTTCAGCCCAATGCCCAGGAATGTTGGAACAAATTGCTCCAGATGGTGCAGTGGCTGTAGGCCAGTTTAAAAATGGTCAATTCATCTCGTCTGCGGGCATGATTGGTGAGTAATTCCAAGCAGCTGCGGATGCTTGTTGGCGGTAACGGTGCAGGCAAAAGTGCTTTCTACCGTAAATACCTTGAACCACTGAGCATGTCGTTCATTAATGCTGATCTGCTCGCAAAGCAAGCCTTCCCTGATGACCCGGAAGGTAATAGCTATGAGGCGGGGCGGCCCAGCTAGCGACGCAGGTGCGTGAGCAGCTACTGATCGATGGGGCGTTTTTGCTTTGAAACCGTCTTCTCTCACCCCTCAAAAATCGACTTTGTGGCTAAGGCCAAAGCGTTTGGTTATCAGGTTGTTTTAGTATTTATCCATGTTGATAACCCCTCATTGAATAAAGCCCGTATATCCCAACGAGTAAGGGAGGGGCGCTTTGTACCTGATGACAAAGTAGAGGCGCGCATTCCTAGAACGTTAGCAAATGTCCGAAGCGTACTTCCTCTATGTGATCATGTGAGAATTCTGGATAACTCCCGTTGCGATAACCCCTTCGAACAAGTGGCGACGATCCGAAATCAAACGATCACAGAGCATAAGAAGCCATCACCTGTCTGGGCATCAGATTTGTTATACAGCTGAGCGGTGGCATCGTGCTGTGCGGCTCTAAGGTCTTATATTTTATACTGCCTTAGTATTTTAGGGGCTGTACCACGGTACAATAATCCTATCTGATTCATTTCGTTATAATGGATGCGTTATATATGTTTGCTGTGGACCGGTAAGCTGAATGATTATTGTGCTGCTATACTGATTTAAAGATCAGCGGTAGCGTTGAGCAATTAGCGCTCTATGGAGGGAGATGTGGGTGATCTATCTAAAGGCATATTAATGCTGTTGATTGCGGGTGTAGTTGGCAGTCAGGCGTTTAAAGCACTGGATTCAGGTGATCTATCCAGCCCCTCTGTTGCGTCTAGTCCTAAGTCTGCCGATGAGAAGGCTATTAAGTCAATTATGGCGGGTGCGGACCCCTCGGATGTTCTGGCAGCGACTGCTGCAGGTAAGCGCCCCACGCATGAATGTGATGCGGGATATATAATCGGCGATCTAGATGATAATCCGTTTTCAGAGATCAGCTATGCCTCAGTTAATGCTGAAGGTATCACTTATATTCAGGTATCTAGGTACAATCCTTCTTACTTGATTCAAAAGCAGTATCAGGTGGTTTCTGCCACTGAGATTGACGAGATCCCGGACAGTATAAAAGAGCGATTGCAGCAGACTATCGCTAATCCTGCCCGATGCAACAGCATGGATCTTTACCTTTCAAATATTAAACATACACAGTAGCGCCGCCTTATCGAGGCTGACCACTTTCGCGCGGTAGCCTCAGTGGTTTTCAGCTAGCTTTTATTTACGGGCGATTGAGGCCATGTATTTTGCTGTATCCAGCATTCTGTTTGAAAACCCCCACTCATTGTCGTACCAAGCAAACACCTTTGCTTGGCCATTAGCACTCAGCGTTTGGGTTGCATCAAATATGCAGGATGCCGGTTGGTGATTAAAATCAACAGAGACGAGAGGCTTATCGTTATAAGTGAGTACGCCTATGTGGGAGCTGACTGAAGCGTTATACATGATGCTGTTGATCTCATCCACACTGGTTGTTCTACCCGGAATAAACGTTAGGTCAACTAAGGAGACATTGGCTGTTGGTACGCGTACAGCCATGCCTGCAAGCTTTCCTTCGAGCTCGGGTAATACCAGTCCCACGGCATTTGCTGCACCTGTTTTGGTGGGAATCATTGATGTTGCGGCGGCTCGTGCGCGGTACAGGTCGCCACTAAAAGCATCCGTTAAGTGCTGGTCATTGGTATAGGCGTGAATTGTGGTCATAAACCCGGATTCAATACCCAGCGTGTTATTAAGCACTTGAGCCATCGGGGCAAGGCAGTTAGTTGTGCAGGAAGCGTTGGACACAATAAGGTCGCTCTCGCGTAATCTGTGGTGGTTCACACCGAAAACCACCGTCGCGTCAGCATCTTTTGTGGGAGCAGAAACCAATACTTGCTTTGCGCCGCGCTTAATATGCGCCATTGCTGCATCTTTGCTGGTAAATAATCCTGTACATTCAAACACGATGTCGATTTTTAACTGATCCCAGGGGAGGGCGCTGATCATTTTTTCCTGCAGGATCTCTATGCGATCACCATTGATTTCAAGGTGATCGTCGGCGGCCGTTACGCTATGCATAAACCGGCCGTGTACGCTGTCGTATTCCGTTAAATGGGCATTTACCTTTGGGTCGCATAGGTCATTGATGGCAACCACCTTGATGTCGTCTTGCTGGTTGGATTCATAGATTGCACGAAGGATATTTCTTCCAATGCGACCATAACCGTTAATAGCTACACGTATGCTCATAAGGTAACTCCTTGTGTTGTCTCTCTTTTTTCAGAATAGTCCAGAACAGAGGAGGCTGCGAAAAGATATTCATTAAAGATGGAATGATTAAGATATTTAGCTACAATATGTATTATTTGATACATATTGGATATTAAAATGACAAAAAAGAGCTCTACGCAAGAACGTGCCAAGGAGACTGCCGATGCCCTTTTGCAAGAAGGTGTTCGCCCAACCCAGCAAAACGTAAGAGCGAGAATGGGGTGTGGCTCCATCACAACCATCAATAAAGCATTAAATGTGTGGTGGCAGGAGCTTGGTGAGCGCCTGAAGGTTAGTACGAGTCATCCTATGCTGCCTGACCCTGTCGCAGAAAGCGCAAGCAAGCTGTGGCTCCAGGCGCTCGCTTATGCGGAGAAGGAGCTTGAGCAGAGACGGTTAAGCCTTGAAAGTGAATACAGGGAAAAGATCAAACTAATATCTAGCGCCTCAGAAAGTGATCATCACGAGATGAAAGAGCTGCGCGCACAATGTCTTCGCTTACTTAAAGAAAATGAAAAATGCGCCGAACAGAAATTAACGCTGCAAGGGACGTTATTTCAGCAGGAAAATACACTGATGGCACTGCAAGCAAAAAACGAATCCCTAGAGCGCGAACTCAAGCAGATGAAAATTATGAGCAAGGGAGCGCAAGATATTGATGAATATATTGAAATTCAAGTCACAAGCCGCACACTCAAAGAAGAAAATAAGCGCTTAACTAAGCAGCTCGAGATGCTCATTAATGAGAAATCATCCCTTCAAATGGAGAATATGCAGTTAAATGCAGAGGTTAGCGCGCTGAAGCGGGGGATAAGCTAGTGCTAAACCGAGAGGAATGTTAATCTGTACGCCTGTATTTGCTCTATATGGCGTAACACCGAGTCTGGCTTTCTTAGGTATCTCATTAATATGGATATAGTTTTAAATCTTGAAGCAGAAGATGTAGTGATATTAGATGCACTGCATGAATGTAGTCCAGAAGACGCTGTGTGCTGCCAAGATGTAGCCACTTTTGAGCGCTCCAAAAAACTTCTTATCCAAGAAAAGCTCAAGAATGTTACTATTCAGCTGCTTGATGAGGGCGGTTATGCCATTAGGCAGGTAACAAGCAAGCCTAAAAACAAAGCGCTGAACGCCGGTTTGCTCAATAGTCGGCAGATTACCGTTATTAAAGCGCTCGAAAAAGTACTCAAACATTGTAAAAATGAGGGTATACAGCTTATCGGCTACAGCGATGAGTTGGTCGCCTTGCCTTCAAGTGTGCCCGCAGAAGAGATATCAAGCGCTGGCGCGCTCGACATTAATTGTCATGATGTTTATAAAGGCGCCGATGCAATCCTGCCTGACGAAAGCACGTAATCTTATAAATAAGCACTTAAGATTATCCATCTAATTTGTTGTTTTTAATCGATAAAAAGATTAAAGCTAATAAAATACAATAAAACAAATTACAGGAACATAAATGACAGATCCAATTAAAATCCTCCTTGTTGATGACCACCCTTTGGTCAGGGCTGGATTTCAACGCTTGCTTATATCTGATGACAGTATTGAGATAGTTGGCGAAGCGGATAATGGGCAATCTGCATGCGACATGTACGCAACTCATAATCCAGACGTTGTCATCATGGATCTCAATATGCCCAATGATTCATCAACTGATGATATCAGTAATAACCTAAATGGCGGGCTTGAGGCGATTCGTAGAATCATCTCCCATGATGCAAAAGCAAAAGTTCTGGTATTAACCGCCATGGAGATCGACCCATTTCCTGCTCATGTTGTAAATGCGGGCGCCAAGGGCTTTCTGACTAAGCGCTGTGCGCCAGACGAGCTGTTAGCGGCCGTAAAAGCCATCCATGACGGTGAAGAGTACATTACCGAAGAGGTACGCTTAAGAATTAACGGTGGAGGCTGCACAGAAAGTGCATCAATTGGGAGCTTAACCAAGCGAGAGCTTCAGATATTTGCGTTATTGGCAGAGGGAAGAACGGTCTCACAAGTGGCGAAAGTCATGTTTCTTAGCCCTAAAACCATACATGCACACCGTACTAATATTTTTAGAAAGCTATCCATCAGCAATAATTCAGAGCTCGTTCACCTCGCAATTCGCCACAATATCGTCCAAGCTTAATACAATCAACGCATAAGGTGGGCACTATGGGCGTTCTCGATTTTACTGAGCTACATATGGAAACAGAGTTTCTGTGGAATGAAATCTCCATAGGCGATAGCGTCATGCTTGATGCGGATCTATACGAATCCAACACCTTTAAGCTTCATAAGTACCAGGCCTATGAGGTTGTCGCCAAGCTCCATTGCATGGCACCAGAGCCATCAAGACTTATTGTCGAATCAGACGTAACGGGCGAGTTGATACAGCTTCATCCAGCATTACTGTGCAGCTATCAATCACCCGATACGCCTGTATCTCATGCCTAGAATTTTAACTCAGGCATCGTAAACATCTCCCGCATTTGCTTTATTTCACGTTATAGACCCCAAGACAAAACCTAATAATAGTGAGCATTAGCTAATCTGTAGCCCTCCATAAACGCAGAATCACATATTCGCATAATATATATTATGTTAAATAGGGTAATTATCTGACTATAGGTTGGTTTGCCCTTTTGTTGTTTTCAGATTCAAATGACTCTTTGTTCAGTTTAGTGAATCTGTAGCGCAGCACTGATGATGTTTTAGATTAATACTGATACTCGAATCAACTACATCTGAAACGTCCTAACCCCACTGGTGCATGTTATTGCGGCTGTCGAGTAGTTATCAGGAAAACCTAGTTTCAAACTAAGGCTGATACTTTTTGAGTTTGGCCTGTTTGCCCGTCGTGCGGAGAGCTTCGTAAAATACTTTTTCGTGGGTAAAGTGTCGTAAAGAACAACGTAGCGCACGTTGTTTATTACTTCCTTTTAGCTGACTTTTGAGTCGTTCTGCATGCCATCCCAGAAATCAGAATCCATCTCTTTGATTTCGATATGTTGCTTAGTTTGCATTCCAAGGCTGTAGTCATACATATACTTAGCCAGCTGCTCACCATTGATCAAAACCAAATTGGTGGTACCGTTTAGACTCTCGGCATAAGCAATTGCACCAGCACTGTATGATGACGTTGTGATGAATACACCTTTATTAGATTGAGCGACGGCCAGAGCGCCAACAAACTTTTGAACCTCCTCACGTCCTACCGTGCTGCTTCTTGCATAACGTTTAGCTTGGATATGTATTTTTCCTAGCCCAAGGATGTCTTCTTTAATAATTCCGTCTATACCACCATCATTTGAGGCCTGTGTGACCGTTCCTGCGTTTTTTACTTCTCCGCCTCCAGAAGCTTAACCACAAGGCCTTCAAACTCTGATGGTGTCTTACTCAGTACGGTGTCTATGATCTGGTCATAAGTGGACTGACGGATGCTCTTATACGCTGTATTCAACATCTCTTGCGGGGTTTGATTGCTCGTAGGCAGCAATTCAGTCCTGTCGTCATCAAACCCCTGCTCTACTTTCATGGCTTTTTGCTCAGCCGTTCTCAGTGCCATTTGTGCTTTAACAAACTGCTGAATCTCTTCGGAGCTTTTATCAAGAAACTTCTGGGCGGTATCTGTTATTTTGTACACACCTCTGCGCGGCCTTTCTGTAAGCCCGCTGTTCGTCAGATAGCTTAGCGCCCAGCTAATTCTATCCAAAAATACAGTGCCATTTCCTGATTCGTATTCCTGGGAAATTTGCTCTTCTGTTAGCTCAAATTCAGAAGCCAGTGGTTGTTCTAGGCTCCTGAATTGCTGTTCTCCATGCTCCGCAAGATAACGCAGAACGTTGGGCATGATTTCGTTGTATTTAGGGATAGATATCGCTTTTTCGTAAGTTTTTATTGTTTGATATAAATTTAAATATTACATTTAACGCATTGAATATAAAGGTTATTTGTTGCTGTTTATCAACAAATCAAAAACAACCCTAGCAAAGCCCTGAGCTACCTGAGGATTACTCAGCACCTGCATCATCTGATTCTGGTGAGCATCAGAACTATCCATCACCGCGTCATCTACCGCTTGCGGAAAATCACCTAAGAACGCCTGTTCGGAGGAATTATTTCTAATCTGGTGCATCACCCTATCGTTCTCCCCTATTTTGTCAGCCACGGTACGAGCGTAGTTGAGCATATCGTCGTCAGTTAAGTTATCGGTGATAAATAGCTCGTTTAGACGCTTTAGAATGACAGACAGGAACTCTTCTTTTTTATCTTTAGCCTTCGCAGAACCGATATCAGTATTCGGGTCGAGGGTGTAATCGGGCGCATCTTCTTTTAGTTTCAGGTCTTGCTGGCGAATCTTCGATAAGCGGTAATGACTTAGGGTGACGTTACTCAGATCGACATCATCATCTTCACTGACTTTTTCCCGTAACAGTGGCCGTAAATGACGTGCAAACAGGCTGAGTTTTTCCAGCTCTTTATCGTCATAATCGACGATCTGAGACATAAACTCATAAAAGCGCACAAAGCTGCCTAAATCTTTTTTGAAGATCTCTAACGCATCTTTTTCCTGCTTGCACTCTTTAAAGCTATTTTCGGCATTGGCGATCAGCGTTGCATCTCCAGTATGCTTGGTCCGTTCAAAGATATCTTTGGCTTGCTGGTAGACATCAATGGCAGAAGCATAGCGTTTCTGCCAACGTTCGACGGCGGGTTTACAGATATTACTGATGGCCGCATTGCTCTTATTCGGAACGAAGAAGGCTGTACAGAACTGTTCGACTTCACCCCACGTGAAAATACCCTGCGTTTTAAGCTTCTCACAGAGGTCATAAACCAGATTGGGATCAGAAACGTCGGTGAGTTCAGCCGTTTGATAATAGGGCTGAAAGGCGTCGAGAATATCCTGAGGGTCATTAAAGAAATCTAACACAAAGGTGCCTGATTCGGCTTTGCCTGGATAAGTTCGGTTCAAACGAGACAAGGTTTGCACACATTCGACGCCGCCCAACTTTTTGTCTACGTACATGGCGCAAAGCTTGGGTTGGTCAAAACCTGTCTGAAATTTATTGGCAACCAGCATCACCTGATAATCATCGGAATCAAAGGCCTTACGCATATCACGCCCTTTGAGCACGGGGTTCATAGTGCTTTCGGTAAACTTCTCACCGATAAGCCCCGTGGCGTTAGGGTCATCCTCGTTAGACTCTACCTCGCCAGAGAACGCGACCATCGCCGTGATGTTTTTGTATTTGTTCTCAGTGACATACTTATCAAAGGCCAGCTTGTAGCGTACCGCTTCTTTACGGGAACTGGTCACCACCATCGCCTTCGCTTGCCCGCCCAGCAGGCCCATTACATTGGTTTTAAAGTGCTCGATGATCACCTGTACTTTTTGCGCAATATTGTAATCGTGCAACCGCACCCATTGATTCAATTTGACCTTGGCGCGTTTGCTATCCACCTCTTTGTCTTGTTCTCGGGCTTTTTCCGCAAGGTTATAAGCCACCTTGTAACTGGTGTAGTTTTTCAGCACATCAAGGATAAAGCCTTCCTCAATCGCTTGGCGCATACTGTAAACATGATAAGCCTTAGGCTTATTGGTGGATGAAGCAGGCAAGTCAGGATCAGGTAAGCGACCAAACAGTTCCAAGGTTTTCGATTTAGGCGTGGCGGTAAAGGCGAAATAACTCAGGTTTTGTGAACCTTTTCGGGCGCTAATGGTAGCGTCCAAAATATCTTCTGATGTTAACTCATCTTCAGTCTGATCTGTCGAGTCAGTCATCAACACTTCTTTCAGCTGACGCGCAGTCGAACCCGACTGGGATGAGTGGGCTTCATCGGCAATCACCGCATAGTTACGCGCTTTCAGGTTGACGCTGTTCTCAATCGCTTTAAGCACAAAGGGAAAGGTCTGAATAGTCACGATAATAATGGGCTGAGCATTTTCCAAAGCACTGGCCAGTTTTTCTGATTTAGATCCCGGCCCCTCTTTGTTATTAATCCGCCCGACGACACCATCCGCATGTTCAAACTGATAGATGGTGTCCTGTAGCTGATCATCGAGCACAGTACGGTCGGTGACAACAATCACCGAATGAAAGCGTTTATCACCCTTCGCATCATACAGTGAGGCGAGTTGGTGCGCGGTCCAAGCGATAGAGTTTGATTTACCCGAACCCGCACTATGCTGCACTAAGTATTTATGGCCAGGGCCGTTGTCACGAGCATCCCCAACCAGTTTATTGACGACATCCCACTGATGGTAACGGGGGAAGATCATCGTCTCTTTTTTGCTCTTCTTACCCTGCCACTCCTCTTTATCTTCGATCTGAAGGTGAACAAACTTGGCCAGAATTTTCAGCAGATTATCGGGGGCCAGCACCTCATTCCACAGATAAGCCGTGGCATACTCATTCGGATCAGCAGGAATATCATTACCCGCCGCACCCTCGGCAGTGCCTTTGTTGAACGGTAGGAAGAAGGTGTTCTCCCCCTCCAGCTTTGTCGCCATATATACTTCGTATTGGCTTACCGCAAAATGCACCAAAGCGCCGCGTTTAAAGGTGAGCAGCGGTTCTGGCTTATTCGTTATAGGGTCTTTCTGCAGACGGGTCAGTTTATATTGTTTAATCGCATTGTTCACCGCCTGTTTAAACTCAGATTTCAGTTCAAGGGTGGCGATAGGCAGGCCATTGAGAAACAATACTAAATCGATGCGCCATTTTTTAGCTTGTTTGCCCGCTTCAGCCAGATATACATCCGTGGCATAAGGGCTATACACCAGTTCAGGCACCACCCGCAGACGGTTCTTCTGATAGCGTAGCAAGGTATCAGGGTTGAGATTATGGTCAGGCTTAAACTGACAGAGACGAAAGCGTGTACCGCGATCTTTGAGTTCATTACGCAGAACACCCAGCGTGCCAAAAGTACGCAGCTCTTTGCTTGCCGCATTCGGATCAGCTTTGGATAGCTGTGAAGCGACTCGCTCAAGAAAGTGTTTTTCTGGGTTCTGCGGATAGAGTTTGCCGTATTTCTGCCATTGCTCAGGCTGAGTCTCTTGCACAAAACCAAGCAGATCCTCTTCATACAGCGCCAGCTTACGGTTATAACCCGAGGGTTGACCGAGCAACCAACCGTTAGCGATTAGCTGTTTGATGATGTCGTTTTGAAAAGTTGACTCGTTAGCTTTACCCATATCCCGATAATCCCTTACAGAGTAATTACTTAAAACCTATAACGTGCTGTTATTGAACGCCTAACCTTCGTCATGAAACGCGGTTAATACATCGAGCATCGTTTGTTCATGTTGCGCCATAGCCTCATTTGTCCAATCGGATGAGTCAGCCTCAAATGTAGAAAAAATATGCGTTAACTTTAATGATTGAATTAACCCCTTTTTCAAGTGAGACACAAAAACCCCTCTTTTGGTTAGAGGATCTGCATCACTATAGGTTGAGTTTTCGCTGACCGAAATTAAAGCAAGATTGCCAAAGCGATCAAGCATAGCCGCATCGACTTCGCCATTGTTCTGGCTTTGCGGACTAATATGTTCAACCGAGTTTACCGAGCGCATACGAAAGGTCAATTGCGGTGCTGAAAGGTTGCTCGGTTTAGGGCAGAGAGTACTCTTATCGCTTGCGGATGGGTTATACCATAGCTGCCATAAGCAGTATTCTAACTTATAAAACCAATAATGATGAACCTGAGTTCCCAGCGCCTTCCCCTCACCTGCCCCCAATGCACTGCTTAAGGATTGACCATTTAATATGGTGTTGGCATAGGCCTTATCATGCAGCTGTAAGGTCGCTAAAAAGCTCTGCGCAAATGCATCAGTATCGGGCGCATCTTGTTGAGCGATTAACGCGCTGAGTACAGGGGATAGCCATGTTGTCCGTTGGCCGCCATTCATCGGACTAAAGTGCATCATCGATTGCAACATCCGGATAGATGCCCATACCGGTCCGGTAAACTTAGCCCGCGACTTTCTACGGGGGTCTGCTAACCGTGACGAAATTTGCCAATCAGCATAGGTATTAGCAGTATCCGTATGACCTTTAATAATAAAGTTATCCAGCAGTAGCCTGCATCTCAGTAAACGCTCGATAAAAGCCACCCGTCGGCTTTTATCACTGTTTTCAAACACGGGTTTAAATGTTTCGATTAGCTTTTTACCGTCAAGCGAAACTGTTTGCTGTTTAACCGGCAAGTCCGAATGTTCTTTAAGGAAAATACTCAATACATGCAATAAAAAAACAGGAAAAGACACGGGACTTTTAACCGCAGGGGGCGCACTTTGTTGCGTATCAACCACCTTCGATAATGAAAACTCAGGGGCTAAAATAGCCTCTAAACTCAAATCCCCCGAGATCGCATCCCTATTGTCCGCAATTTCTACTCTTTTAAACGCAGAAAACAGGACGCTTTTTTCCATGTTATGTAGCGGAGCAAAGCCAAATTTCAATGCGGCTTGTAGTTCATCGGGTAAGTAACCATGAATATCTGCACATAAATCCCACACCCGTGCGTAAGCGACCCGTTCGTCATCATTTAAACCGGTCAGCATTAGCGCCTTCAATATTTCATGTTTTTCTAGCTGGATTCCCCGGCTATTCATGGTATCGAAAAAGCGCTCTTTATCCGTATGAGTATCAAGCTGCGTAATAACAAAAGTCGCCTTTGCCCAAATATAATCACTAAAGGCCTGTAACCTGTCATGGTTCCAGTTGTTATCTTTAACAGAGAAAAAATTAGCAATCACAGTGCGGGCATTAATCATAGCCGTATTGCTTAACCACTGTTGATTATTGGCGCTATAACGCCCTTCCTTATCTTGCCCAGCATCTTGTATGAAGGCGTTAAACGCATTTATATCCGCTTCTCGTCCAGAGAATACTAATCGGGACTGCTGAGCCAAGGCAATAAATTGCTGCCATTGTGAGCGCCTTTCCGGATCGAGTTCAGGTTTAGTGACCAGCACCGATGCCAACAGCCATAATGTTGTTAAGCGTTGTTGGCCATCAATCAGTTCTAACAGTACTTGACCTTCAACCGTCTCACGGGTGACAACTAAGGCACCTATAAAATACTCTTTTTGTTGATGCAGCGGCACACCGTATCGAAAGGCATCCCATAAATCATCCAACAAGCCCTGTACGTGCTCAGTTTCCCAACTATATAAACGCTGATAGATAGGAATCAAAAAGGGTATATCCGATAGATCAGCCGCTAGATAACCATGCCCACTCACCATAACCTCAGGGCTCAATTTAGCTGTTGCAAGCTTACTCACTCGGCGACTCCCTCTTTTTATGTTTCAACAATAAGCGGGTTAACCCATTATCAGGGTAACGAAGTGCATCACTGTTTTTATCTTCATGCCAATAAAACAGCTTAATGTAGTTTGCACTTATGCCTTTAATACCGGCCAGTAAGCGATCATTTAACACCTGATCAGTCGATCGTTTTTCAATAAGCTTTTGTAGCAAATTAATCGCTTGAGACGAGGTCGCTAATTGAGCAAAGCTTAAAAACAGTTCATCACTGCGTAACGACTTTTCAACCGAAGCGCGAGACAATCGAGCCATAGCGATGCGTAAACTAAACACATATTGATCGCTCAATTGTACAAAGGTGTCTAAATGCTTATCCTGCCCAAATCGGTCCACATAAAAAATCACTAAGGATTGCCACACTTGAATTAAACGGGGATAGCCTAAACCTTGCTTAGCTTCAAGCCCGCGATGTAGCTGCAAATAACGCTCTTGCATGCTAACCACTTCCTCGTTGTCAGTTGCAGATTGAGTATTGATGTCAGCAGCAAATAACTGCTTATACAGCGCCACATATTTGGCAATAAAAATGAAAAACTGCTCACCGCCAATCAATGGCTGATTTAACTGTAAAGGCAATAGGCTCACATCCGTTACATCACGGGAAAGTTGCTCCCCATGCACCGACAATTGATGGGTAAATGTAAAGGGAAAACGGTCTCTTTTATCCGCATCATACTTA
>TARA_R110002050_G_scaffold213566_1_pt1 | contig 13070 bp, 7 predicted proteins | sample TARA_R110002050 | Tara Oceans TARA_R110002050 (sample SAMEA4396988) | marine metagenome | biome: Polar Biome; feature: [DCM] deep chlorophyll maximum layer (ENVO:01000326); material: water (ENVO:00002006), including particulate matter (ENVO:01000060) such as... | depth 25 m
CAATCATTTTTTATATGAAATACTTTTTATCGATGATGGAAGTACGGACACTTCTTGGGACATCATAACCCAATTGGGACGTTCCAATCCCAACGTTAAGGGAATACGTTTCCTGAGGAATTTTGGGAAATCGCAGGCCCTTCATGCCGGATTTAAGGCTGCCCAAGGCGATGTGGTGATCACTATGGATGCAGACCTACAGGATAACCCGGAGGAAATCCCAGAATTATATCAAATGATCGTTGAAGGGGGATTTGATCTTATTTCCGGATGGAAGAAAAAAAGATTCGACTCCATCATAAGCAAAAACCTTCCCTCCAAGTTATTTAACTGGGCTGCCCGCAAAACTTCGGGAGTTAGGTTGCACGATTTTAATTGTGGCCTTAAGGCGTATAGAAAGGAGGTTGTAAAAACCATTGAAGTCTCTGGGGAGATGCACCGTTATATCCCTGTTTTGGCCAAAAGTGCCGGATTTAACAAAATTGATGAAAAGGTAGTACAACATCAGGCCAGAAAATACGGGAAGACCAAATTTGGAATGGACCGGTTTATCAATGGATTTTTGGATCTGATCACGATCTGGTTTGTTTCCAAGTTTGGGAAACGTCCCATGCACCTTTTTGGAGCCTTAGGGGTATTAATGTTTACCATAGGTTTTGGTTTTGCCCTTTATTTGGGAATGGATAAGTTATTCATAAACCCCTTGGGACGGCTTATAACAGAACGCCCCCAATTCTATATAGCACTGGTAGCCATGATTATAGGAACACAACTTTTCCTTGCAGGATTTTTAGGGGAAATAATGGTGAGATCACGTAAGAATGAAACCCGTTACAATATCACCGAAGAAATAAATCTCACCGAAAAATAAATGATAATTCTTTGTATTTTTAAGAACATATAATACCAAATGACTATGGATGCCATATTGAAAAATGCGAAAAATTGGTTGACCGATTTTTTTGACGACAAGACTAAGAACGAGATTCAAAATTTAATAGATAATAATACAGAAGAATTAAAAGACCGCTTTTACAAGAATTTGGAATTTGGCACTGGAGGCATGCGCGGAATAATGGGTGCCGGTACCAATAGGATCAATAAATATACCTTGGGGAAAAGTACGCAAGGCCTCAGCAACTACTTAAATCAAGTATACGATAACGAACAGGTAAAAGTGGTCATAGCCTATGACTGTAGGCATAATAGTGACACTTTGGCCAGGACCGTTGCCCAAGTATTTGCTGCCAATGGAATTAAAGTGTTCCTTTTTTCGGAATTGAGGACTACCCCGGAATTATCGTTTGCCGTGAAATACCTTAATTGCCATGCGGGTATTGTTTTAACCGCTTCGCACAACCCACCGGAATACAATGGATACAAAGTTTACTGGACCGATGGGGGACAAATAGTTCCGCCTCAGGACGGCGCCATAGTTAGCGAAATAAATAGCCTTGATTTTGAAGATATCAAATTCAATGCGGACGAAAGTTTAATAGAATTAATAGATAAAAAGGTGGATGAAGCCTTTATTGAGGCTTCGGTTAAAAATGGCAACTTCAATGCCAAGGACAAGGACAATTTTAAAATAGTGTTTACCTCCCTTCATGGCACCTCCATTACAGTGATTCCCGAGGTACTTGAAAGGGCTGGGTATAAGAACGTGACCGTTATTGAGGAACAGGCAAAACCGGATGGTAATTTCCCCACGGTAGTATCGCCCAACCCCGAGGAACCAGAGGCCCTGTCCATGGCCATTAAAAGGGCGGAGGAAATAAATGCGGATATGGTGATTGGTACCGATCCGGATAGTGACCGTCTGGGAGTGGCAGTTCGTAACCTAGAAGGAGAAATGGTGATATTGAACGGCAACCAGACAATGATCATGATGACCAAGTTTTTGTTGGACCAAAGAAAGAAAAAAGGAATTACAGGAAAGGAATTTATTGCATCCACCATTGTTTCTACACCTATGATGGATTCCCTTGCCAAGGGCTATGGAGTGGAATGCAAGACCGCCCTTACAGGTTTTAAATGGATAGCCAAAATGATCAAGGATTTCCCGGACCAGCCTTTCATTGGCGGTGGTGAGGAAAGTTTTGGTTTTATGGTAGGAGATTTTGTACGCGATAAGGATGCCGTTACCTCTACCCTATTGGCATGTGAAATTGGAGCGAACGCCAAAGCCAATGGAAGTTCCTTCTATAAGGATTTAATAGATTGCTATGTGGACTATGGGTTCTTTAAGGAAAAATTGATTTCCTTGACCAAAAAAGGCATGTCGGGAGCGGAAGAAATAAACCGGATGATGATCGATTTTAAGGATAATCCCGTTGAAGCCATCGATGGTTCCAAAGTGGTGACCGTGGAGGATTACAATACGGCCACCTCTAAAAATGTACTGACTGGCAAGGTAACCCCCATAGATATTCCAAAATCGAACGTATTGATCTATATTACCGAAGACGGTACAAAAATGGCGGCCAGACCTAGCGGGACCGAGCCTAAGATCAAGTTTTATTTTAGCATCAATACAGCTTTGAAGAATGCAGCCGATTTTAAGAAAGTAGATGCCGAGTTGGATGCTAAAATTGAAAGAATCCTTAAAGAACTGAATTTAGGTTAATGGAATATTTTAAAAAGATTCTTCGCTTTGCGAAACCCTACCGTAGATACGGTTTTTTAAACATTTTTTTCAATATTCTATACGCCCTTTTTAGTGCCCTGTCCTTTGCTGCATTAATTCCCATGTTGGACGTGCTATTTAAGCCTGAAGAAAAGATCGAGGTAGAACCGGTATATGAGGGTTTAGGACAATTAAAGGATTATTTGCAGGATTATATTAATTTTAGGGTAAATGCATATTCCGGAGATGATGAGATGAAAGGCCTGGTCTTGGTCATTGGATTGGTGTTGATACTGTTCCTTTTAAAGAACTTCTTTAATTACCTGGCCATGTATTTTATTACGTTTTTGAGAAATGGGGTACTAAAAGATATCAGAAACAAGATGTACGCCAAAATAGTGGATTTACCCATTTCCTACTACTCAGAGAAACGAAAGGGCGATGTTATTGCCCGTATTACTTCCGACGTTTTAGAGATACAACATTCCTTCCTGTCGATTTTGGAACTCATTGTTAGGGAGCCCTTAACAATATTGTTTACCATAATAATAATGTTTGGGATAAGTACAAAACTTACCCTGTTCGTGTTTATTTTTATTCCCATAGCGGGTATGATTATTTCGAGAATAGGAAAGTCCCTGAAAAAGAAATCGGACCGGGTGCAAAGGGAGCAAGGGGAGTTTTTATCAATAGTCGAGGAAACATTGGGCGGATTAAGGGTCATTAAAGCCTTTAATTCCGAATCCAGGTTTTATAAAACCTTTACGACTTCCACCAGTAGGTTTTTCCACTTTTCCAATAAATTATTGAACAGGCAAAATCTTGCTTCCCCTACAGGTGAATTTTTGGGAATATTGGTCATTGGGGTGTTGCTCTGGTTTGGAGGAAAAATGGTCTTGATAGATAAAACCTTGGATGCATCATCGTTTATTGCGTATATGGGGCTTGCCTATAACATACTTACCCCCGCAAAGGCCATTAGCAAGGCCTCCTTTGGTGTAAAAAAAGGAAATGCTGCTGCGGAACGGGTATTGGAAATTTTGGAAACGGAAAATCCAATTGTTGAAAGGCAGGAGGCTGTGGTAAAACCTACATTCGATAAGGGAATAGATATTAAAGATGTTTCCTTTAAGTACGAGGATGAGTATGTGTTGAAGAATTTTAACCTAAAGGTTCCCAAAGGTCAGACCGTGGCATTGGTAGGCCAATCCGGAAGCGGAAAAAGTACTATTGCCAACCTAATGACCCGCTTTTATGATGTGAATGATGGGGAGATAAAAATTGACGGTATCGATATTCGGGATTTTAGCAAAAAATCACTTCGCAATTTAATGGGACTCGTTACCCAAGATTCCATTTTGTTCAACGACACCGTTAAAAACAATATTGGACTTGGTAAAGAAAATACCACGGATGAAGAAATAATCGAGGCTGCCAAAATAGCCAATGCCCACGATTTTATTAGTGAACTCCCCCATGGGTATGATACCAATATTGGGGATAGTGGAAATAAATTAAGTGGAGGACAAAAGCAAAGGCTATCCATTGCCAGGGCCGTTCTTAAAAATCCACCCATTATGATACTGGACGAGGCTACCTCTGCCCTGGATACCGAAAGCGAAAGATTGGTACAGGATGCCCTGGAAAAAATGATGCAGAATAGAACCTCCATCGTGATAGCGCATAGACTTTCCACGATACAAAATGCCAATACCATAGTGGTTTTACAAAAGGGTGAGATTGTGGAACAAGGTTCCCACACACAACTAATGGAAAAGGACGGGGTCTATAAAAAGTTGGTTACCATGCAGTCTTTCTAAGCCTTTTTATGGCTTTGTACAATAAGGAATTACACTAGAGGATTGTGGTGTGGCACTCATGGATCAGTGCCACTATCTTGTTGAGACCTGTTGCTCCAAAATTTGATTTTGGAAAGACCTATATTTAAGTGTATCCAGATATTCCATAGCCTCCTTGTTGTTGTGGTCTTTAAAGGATTTTGTTGCCCAGTCCATAGCCGAAGTCAAGTCGCCCTTAATTTCGTTCATAACCGCCAAATTGTAACAGGCACGGCCGGCAATTTTTGAATTGGAATTATTTAATTCCTTTTCCCAAAGTTGTGTTGCTCCCTGCCAGTCTCCACTTTCCACCAATTCGGAAGCCTGTTCAAAATTGATGGTACCGCGTACATAGTATGATCTCTCAACACTGTTTTTAAACGGTAGCAGTCGTTGACCATAGTTGCTACCTGTAATCTTGCTCTGTTCCATAAGGGTATCCTTTCTTCCCTCCATTGCTTTATAGGCTTCCATAGGATTGGTGCCTTTGCCTTTGGATATGATCTGATCGTTAAAAACGATCTCATCGATTATTTCCTTGGATTTTGGATGGTATATTTTCCATCCATTTGCAATAAGGGTTTCCAAGGTGAGTTCTTGGGCCGGTACTTTGACCTTCACCCGCATGAGGTTGGGTTGCATCATCGATGTTTTCTTTAAGGATACTGTGGTTTCCGTATCAAAAAAGGCCATTGAAAAAATAGCATCCACATCGTAGGTATTACAAATATTTTCAATAGAGGTCCAAGAAATGGAATCGTTTCCCATCTCAAAACGTAAATTTTCTTGGGGTACCGAATCCAGGATTTTTATAGTCTCAAAACGGTTGTCCTTTAACAACTCATTGAACAATCCCGTTAGGGCGGCATTCCTACCCTGCTCCAAAAGCCATTGCTCTTCGGCGGCCACCATTCTGTTAAGACCCGTTTTATCCTCTTCAGCCTTTTGCAGTTCACTCCTGTTGACTATACCTATCCTTCTAATTTTTTGCGAAATATGAACAGGTGAAGGTTCCATAGTATGAATTACAATTTCCTTAGTGGAGCCACAGCCCACAATTAAAACGATTAGGCCCAACAAGAATAACTGTGTACAGAACTTGTTCATGCTTCGTGAATTTAATAGTAGGCAAATAGAAATTAATCGTAAAATCATAACCTTTATAAAACTCATTTTATAGTGGAAATATTGTCCTTTTAACCCAAAATCCGATGGGTATTTGGGTTAGATTGCCATTGACGCATAAAAAATGCCATTTTAAGACTGCCTTTTAATCATTAATAAGGATTTAGCGGAAACTTTGGTTACGCCTAACATTCAGAAAAGTCCGTTTCCCATTTTAGGGATAACGGACTTTTTTGTTGCTGTACTCCATTGAAATAATCCTTGTTAAAGGCATGAAAGTTTAGCGGGATGCTTGCTGTTCCAAGACTTCATTTTGTGATAAACGATATTTAAGAATATTCAAATACCTCAAGGCATCCTTATTATCATAATCCGAATACGATTTTGAAGCCCAATCCATGGCGGCATTCAAATCCCCGTTGATCTCATTTATGATTGCCATATTGTAACAGGCCCTTCCGGCAATTTTCGATTTGGAATTGTCCAATTCCTTTTCCCAAAGTTGGGCAGCACCTTGCCAATCCCCGGTTTGCGCCCTTCTTTTGGCCACCACGAAATTGTCCGTTCCACGTACATAGTAGTCCCTGCTGATCCTATGTTTGTAAGGAGATAGCCTAGTTCCATAGGCATAGCCAATATTTCTACTTAACTCTTCAACAGCCTCGTTCCTGCGGGCCACGGCTTCGATTGCCTTGACCGGGTTAATACCCTTCCCAGAGGACACCAAGTGATCTGTATAGCCGAATTCGTCCACAATTTGTTTGGTTCGGGGGTTGTAGATGCGCCATCCATTTTTTATAAGCGTATTAAGAGTTACTTCATGTGCCGGTACGGACACTTTGACCCCCAAACTGTTCGGAAGCTCCATCATGGATGGTTTATAGGAAACCTGTGTGTCCGTGTCGTAAAATGCCAAGGAAAAAATAGCGTCCACACCATTGGCCTCACAAATATTTTCTATTATATCCCAGGATAAGCTGGCCGGAAATACATCCAGTCCTTTTCTAATTTCCGTTACGCCATCCAAAATCACTATTTCTTCAAACCTTCCTGTACGGGCCAATGCATCAGATAAGGAGGTAATGGCAACTTCGGCCCCTTTTCTATCGAGATTTAGTCCTTCTGCCGACAATATTTGGTCTATTTTGTCAATTTGCTTATTGCCTTCGGAAGGCAAACTTCTATTAATGATACCTATTCTTTGTATCTCTTTGGGTAGGTGTACTATGGCCGGTTCCGTGGCACCCATGGTTAAATTATTGGTGGCACTACAGGACATTAATAAAATGACCATACCTATATATCCGAGTATTAATCTATGGTTTTTCATGTGGTGGTTTTAATTGGTTATTAAATAATACTGTTGTAATAGCCTAGCAATAAAACATATACTATGCCAAAAATATTGTTCTGTGAACCCACTTTCTTCCTCTTTTTAAGAGTTATCAGGGAGCGTTGGACTAAAAAAAAGGTGGGACAGGGTATGAAATACATGCACTTACTGTCTTTCCATATTGCACCTATTCCTTACCTTTGAAGGCTATAAATCCTTATGGAAAGGTAAATTGAATAAATGAATAAAATAAGTCCAAAGACGCTTCAAGACCTCGAATTTAATACCGTCCTACTACAATTGGCTGCTCGATGCACCACAGAACTTGGCAAGGAACAGGTAGTTGGTTTACAGCCATTATCAGACAAAACCGATCTTTTGAACGTTTTGGGCCAAACCTCCGAGTACTTGGCCTCCTATTCCAATGACAATAGGATTCCCGGTCATAATTTTGATGCCATTGACCCGGAATTGAAACTCCTGAAAATTGAGAATACTACCTTGGAAGTAGGCGGGTTCAAGAAAATTGGTTCCATTTGCACAACAGTAGCTACCCATATTAAGTTCTTTATAAAATTTAAGGAGTACTATCCTCTTCTTTATGTGGTGTCGGATGGTATAACACTAAACACAGAAATTCCTCGCAATATTGAAGCTGTCATTGATAAATTTGGGGAAATAAAGGACAATGCTTCCAACGACCTTCAAAATATCCGGTCCCAAATGGTTGTGGTAAAGGGCAAAATAAATCAAAGCTTTGCTTCGGCGCTCAATACCTATCAGGCCTCTGAACTTTTGGACGAAATAAGGGAATCTGTTGTAGATAATAGACGGGTACTTGCCGTTAAGAGCATGTATCGAAAAAAAGTTAGGGGAGCCGTTATGGGGACCTCCAAAACCGGAAGTATTGTCTACATTGAACCGGAGGCTACCCTTAGGTACAGTAGGGAACTCGGTAATCTAGAATTCGAAGAACGGGAAGAGATACAAAAAATTTTGAACGACCTAACCAACCGCATACGTCCCTTTGCCCCTGAATTATATGCTTATCAGGATTTTCTGGTTCATTTGGACATTACGGCGTCCAAGGCAAAGTACGCTTTGGAAATGGATGCCCTATTGCCGGAAATTAGTGAGAGCAGGGAGCTTTATCTAAGGGATGCCTACCATCCCTTGTTGTTTTTGAGCAATAAGTACAAAAAGGAAAAAACATACCCTCAAACCATTGCCCTACATCCCGAAAACAGAATTATAGTCATTTCTGGGCCAAATGCCGGAGGTAAAAGTATTACGCTAAAGACTATTGGTCTTTTACAGATAATGCTGCAGAGCGGTTTATTGATTCCTGTACATGAGCGATCCAAAGTTTGTTTATTCGACAATGTACTGACCGATATAGGGGACAACCAGTCCATTGAGAACCATCTTAGCACCTATAGCTATCGCCTGAAGAACATGAATTACTTCTTGCGCAAATGCAATGATAAAACCCTATTTCTAATTGATGAATTTGGAACCGGAAGTGACCCCGAACTGGGAGGTGCACTGGCCGAGACCTTCTTGGAAGTATTTTATGACAGAGGTGCCTATGGTGTTATCACTACCCATTATGCCAATCTGAAATTACTGGCCAATGAATTGCCCCATGTTACCAATGCCAATATGCTTTTTGATGGAAAATCGTTGGAACCCACTTATCAATTGGTATTGGGACAGGCCGGTAGCTCCTTTACGTTTGAAGTAGCACAAAAGAATGGCATTCCCTATAGCCTAATAAACAAGGCCAAAAAGAAAATAGAGCGCGGTAAGGTCCGATTTGATGCAACCATTGCAAAACTTCAAAAAGAGCGTAGTAAAATGGAGAAAACGGGCTCCAGACTTCAAGAAGAAGAATCCAAGGCCAGAACGGAAGCCCAAAAATTGGAAGATCTTAACTCCAAGATCAAATCCAAATTGGAGAACTATCAGGAATTGTACGATCATAACCAAAGGATGATCTATTTGGGGAATAAGGTAAATACGGCCGCGGAAAAATATTTTCAGGATAAAAAGAAGCGCAATTTGGTTTCAGAATTAATTCGTATAGTGGAAACCGAGAATAGTAAACGCAAAAAACAAACGGTAAAGGAAGTAAAGGCAATAAAAGAAAGGAAGGCCAAGGTAGAACAGGAGGTGATAAAAAAGGTAGAGGTTATTCGTGAAAAGAAAAAAGTTGAGAAAAAGAAAGCAGAAGTAAAGGAAAAAAATAAGCCACGACCGGTATTTAAAGTAGGCGACCGTGTGCGTTTAATAGATGGAAAGGCGGTGGGGAGCATAGACAGTTTGGAAAAGAACAAGGCCATTGTAAACTATGGTATTTTTACCACTAATGTTGCGGTTGACCAATTGGAATTGGTAGAAAGAAAAATGTAAAAAGTGGTTGGACCATTATGGAAATGAATCAGAACAAGAAAATAATTCTCTTTGACGGGGTATGCAACCTCTGTAATAATTCTGTGCAATATGTTATAGAACACGATAAGGGCGATGCCTATAGGTTTGCAGCACTACAAAGTGAAATTGGAAAGAAGTTGGTCGCAGAGCGGGGAATAGATGCTTCCCTAGTAGATTCCATAATCCTTATAGAACCAGGAGTGGCCTATTATACCAAGTCTACCGCGGCCCTTAAGATTGCCCAATCTTTTGGAGGTGTGTGGCAGTTGGCCAGCGTATTCGAATGGATACCCGAAAAAATTAGGAATTGGGTGTACGACTTCATTGCTAAAAACCGCTATAAATGGTACGGTAAAAAGGAGGCCTGTATGATTCCAAGTCCCGAACTTAAGGAAAAATTTTTATGAGAAGGAAAGTACCTTCCACCCCTATTCGTTAATTTTATTACTTACGAGATAAATGTAAATTTGTAATTATCAATAAACTCATTTTAGATTATGGAATACCGTATAGAAAAGGACACCATGGGCGAGGTTAAAGTGCCGTCCAACAAATATTGGGGAGCCCAAACCGAACGCTCGAGAAATAATTTTAAAATTGGTCCAGCAGCATCAATGCCTTTGGATATAGTTTATGGATTTGCCTATCTAAAAAAGGCAGCGGCCTATGCCAATTTTGAACTAGGTGTACTTTCCGAAGAAAAGAGAGATCGTATTGCCCAAGTATGTGATGAAATTTTAGAGGGTAGGCATGATGATCAATTTCCATTGGTGATATGGCAAACTGGCTCAGGAACCCAAAGTAACATGAACGTTAACGAGGTTATTGCCAATAGGGCCCATGAATTGGCCGGAAAAACAATAGGGGAAGGAGAAAAAACCATACAACCCAATGACGATGTAAATAAATCCCAGTCTTCCAACGATACTTTTCCTACCGGAATGCACATTGCAGCCTATAAAAAGATTGTTGAAGTCACCATACCGGGTATTACGCAACTAAGGAATACATTGGACAAAAAATCCAAAGAATTTGCCAAGGTGGTAAAAATAGGACGAACGCATTTAATGGATGCCACTCCCCTGACCCTGGGCCAGGAAATCTCTGGGTATGTTTCCCAATTGGACCACGGATTAAAAGCATTGAACAATACCTTGGATCATTTGAGTGAATTGGCCCTTGGCGGCACTGCCGTGGGAACAGGTTTAAATACTCCCAAAGGGTATGATATTTTGGTTTCACAATATATTGCCAAATTTACTGGATTGCCATTTAGAACTGCAGAAAACAAGTTTGAGGCCTTGGCCGCGCATGATGCCATAGTGGAAACCCATGGTGCCTTAAAACAATTGGCGGTTAGCCTAAATAAGATAGCCAATGATATTAGAATGATGGCCTCAGGGCCAAGATCCGGGATAGGTGAAATTATTATTCCCGCAAATGAACCGGGGAGCTCCATTATGCCTGGTAAAGTGAACCCTACACAATGTGAGGCTTTAACCATGGTATGTGCCCAGGTGATGGGGAACGATGTTGCTATTGGCGTAGGTGGAACCCAAGGGCATTACGAGCTCAATGTTTTTAAACCTATGATGGCCGCGAACATATTACAATCAGCCCAATTGCTTGGGGATGCCTGTGTTAGTTTCGACGAGAACTGTGCCGTAGGTATAATGCCCAATCACGATGTTATTAAGCAGCTTTTAAACAACTCCTTAATGTTGGTTACGGCCCTAAACACTAAAATTGGTTATTACAAGGCTGCTGAAATTGCCAATACGGCGCATAAAAATGGTACCACATTAAAGGAGGAGGCCATTAATTTGGGTTACGTTACCGCTGCAGAGTATGATGAGTGGGTAAAACCAGAGGATATGGTTGGTACCTTGGAATAATACTTGAAGTCCATAAGTTAAAAACCACCAAGCGCGCAAGCAATGAATTATAAGGTTATACTTAGTATTGAAGCAAGCTGCTAGATGTAGGACCCACTTTAGGCTGAAGTGATAATGGATCAAGACTAATTGTTGTGTTTATGTTAGTTATTGCCATTATCACTTATTGTTTATTGTAGGCTTTGGTCCATAACCATTTTTTTTGCACATCTAAAGTCTTGGCAACTAAATAGATTCAGGATTATCATTAGGCTAAAAGCAGATTTCATGAATTCCTTTAAAAACCGTTGAACCCGCTTATGTTTATAGAAACCGATGAAGGAGGTTCATAAATTGTATCTTCTTTCATTTTCTTTGCTTGTCCAAAGAAAACGAAACAAAAGAAAAGACCCCTTCTCCGAGGAATCTTTTAGACCTTGTCTAAAAACCGGTTTCAAAACTCCGCGCTTTTTTCAAAAACAAAAAAGCTGGATCTCGGAGCTTTTGAACCCTATTCTGCGGATCAGGAGGACCAACGACAAGCTTCTCGTTTTGGTTTTCGGCCTATTTTTATTTTCATAGCAAATCAAGGGGTTTCCACATTGGGTGAAGGAAGGCGTCCATAGAGCATTTTACATTAGTGAAAGCGGCCTGGACGCTGCGGCAGTGAAAAGTTCGTAGATTTCAAGAAAAGAAAAATCAGTCTAGCGTTTTTTGGGCGATGCAAAAAATGAACAAGACACCAAATGTAAAACGGATTGTTCTGGCTTTTCATTTAGTGCACACACTACTTTTGGGAATGATCTATATATATATACCGCTATTGCAGCGAGATTAGTTAAACTAATAAAGGGTATTTAATCCCAAGCCAAGCCTTGGATCCCCCTTTAAGGTCCCGATCCAAAGATCGGGGTAATTAAATAAGAAACCCCGCCGATATGGCGGGGTTAGTTCGACTATCGCATTCCAATACGCCTGCGGCTTTTGAAATACGGGTCTCACTAAAAAAAAAGGCCAATCCCTGAAGATTGGCCTTTTAAGTTAAATGGATAGTGTTCCTTTATTTTAATTGAAACTTGGAAGTTCCCAATAATTTTAGACTATTATCATAAACATTTACCATGTAGTTCCCTTTCTGGAAATCACTTGCTGGCTTGTTAATGAAATCACATACGTCCAAAGAGCGGTTCTCATAATAGAATTCCGTGCCTTTGCTGTAAGTAACGCTAGCTCCTGAGTCATTTGTTTTAGAGAAGCTTTCTCCCAAGACATTGCCTTGTGGATCCAAGACCTCAATAAAGAATTGTCTGTCCCCAGCCTGGGCAATTACGTTATCGGCTACAGTGAAACAAACTTTTAATTTATCGGTGGCCTTAGCTCTAGAAGTAGATACCAATTTACCACTGGACCTCTCTTTAACTGCGTCCACAGAGAATTTGGATAGATTTAAGGCAGACCCTTTTGAAACTACATCGGCCAATTGGGTATTTTGTACTACCAAGGAATCGTTGAAAACTGTTTGTTTCTCCAATTCTACATAGGTACTGTCCCTTTGCATGGCCAAGAAAGTATTGGACCTGGTCAAAGAATCAACTTTTCTGATCAATTGTTCCCTTTCTTTGGTCAAAATACCAACTTGTTTTCTGTAACGGTAAAGACTAGCAATATCCGCTTTCATAGTCTTAACGGAATCAATGTATTTTGCAATATTGTCTCTGGCAGAAACCAATTCTTCATTGGTTGCATTGCTTTCCAAGATAGCTTTGTCATACTCGGATTTTAAACTGGTCAAATCTTCAACAACCAATTCTTTTTCTTTTGTAAGTAATGCAGTATTCTTT
>TARA_R110002050_G_scaffold300427_1_pt1 | contig 13064 bp, 9 predicted proteins | sample TARA_R110002050 | Tara Oceans TARA_R110002050 (sample SAMEA4396988) | marine metagenome | biome: Polar Biome; feature: [DCM] deep chlorophyll maximum layer (ENVO:01000326); material: water (ENVO:00002006), including particulate matter (ENVO:01000060) such as... | depth 25 m
GCTTCGGCTTTATGTAATTCAGCTGAATAATGTGCGGTTATTGCCAATAATAGTTTTTGCTCCATAATTAAGATTTAAATCCTTTCCTTATATCAAACACTTCTTTTCCTGTCGAATCTTCCATGCTAACTATCTCTTCATCAGCAGTTAATTCTTTAAAGTATGCACGTTTATGCGCCTCTTGTACATTACCGCCATTAACGGTAATAGTCCGTGATTTGTCTGCGTACAGATTCTGAATGGTAATAGAATATGTCTTCATTACACATATTGTACATAATGAGTATACGAAAATCAACTATTATGCAAGAATATAGTAAATATTTTCATCACTGCTTAGTTATGCTTTATATACAGCTTAAATTAACAGAGAGAGCGTCACGTTATTTCCAGCGAGATAATGTTGATATTGTGAGAGTACAGGAAGTTCTTAATTTTATTGCACAATATATGGATTCACGGAAGAAGGTAGAGGTGGTCAGTATGTCACTAGATATTGACTGTCGAAAAGCTGACAGTGAGTATAATTTTCAGAGTAAACACATCCTTATCGCAGGTATTGGTCAAAATCATCGAAAAATAAAGACGCGTAAAGGTAGATTAAGATATTTTTTCGAGCACCTAGTACATGAGTTTAGACACTGCATGCAGGAAGTAATGTTCAAAAAAGATGCGTCTGATGTGACCTATGAATCGACAGATGATGCTGACTACGCTGATAATCCGTTAGAGATAGATGCAATGTGGTTTGAGAAGAGATATGCTAAAAAAGCATTAGATTTATACTTCGCGCTAAAGACTGCAAAAGTGAGAGATGTCAGCTCTTATCACGGTGACTAGGTTTTTTTCTAAACGTTAGCTTATTTTTAGGTGTTCCCCTGCAAATGACTGTATCGCCTTTGATAAACTTGCCCTGTAATATTAAATTGGCAATTAGTGTCTCGAATAGGCGCTTGAATGTACGTCTAATCTCTCGAGCACCATATGTCTCATCAAACCCTTCCTTGAGTAGAACACCAACTGCAGATTTATCTAATACAACGTCAATACCGTGTATGGTCTTGATACGCTCTCTATATTCCTTAAATGTTATATTGATAATCTCCTTAATACCATCTTCTGAAAGAGTATTAAAGACAACTAATTCATCAATACGATTTAAGAACTCAGGTCTAAAGTTCTTCTTCGATTCGTCAATAGCGCTATCATTACGCATATCTTGCTTCTCACTATCTGACGGAGAGATAAAGCCCATTGGTACCGGTTGTTGAACCTTCTCAGCACCTATGTTAGAAGTCATAATGACAATAGTGTTCTTAAAGTTAATCTCTCTACCTAAGCTATCAGTTAATTTACCTTCTTCAAGAATTTGGAGAATAGAATTTAATACATCCGGGTGTGCTTTTTCAATTTCATCAAAGAGAACTAATGTGTATGGATTTCGTTTTACTTGTTCAGTTAACTTACCACCATCGCCGTGACCGACATAACCAGGAGGTGAACCTATAAGCTTAGATACAGAGTGTTGCTCCATCAGCTCTGACATATCGATCTGAACTATATTATCCTCTGATCCAAAAACGTGTTTGGTAAGGAGCTTTGCTAAATATGTTTTACCAACGCCTGTAGGTCCTAGGAATAAGAACGAGCCAACCGGTCGCTGTGGATCTTGTAGCCGTGCATATGAGCGCTTTAGTGCATCAGATATGGCAATGATCGCTTTATCTTGACCGACGAGCTCGCGTTTTATTGTTTTCTCAAGCGCGAGTACTGTATTGTAGTCATCACCACCATCAAATTTAACTGGTATACCTGTTATCTTTGAGACAATCTTCTCAACATCCTCTTGATCAATAGTAATCTTTTTCTTCTTCTTTTTCTTTCGATTATCTGCAAGTAATTGATATTCCTCTATTAGGCTTCTCTCCTCGTCTCTATATTTTGACGCTTCCTCAAATTGTTGACCAGCTACGAGATTCTCTTTCTTCTTTTTGCGTGTATTAATCTGTGCCTTTAAATCACGTAGCTTCGTTGTAAGTGTGTCCGTTGTATGGTTGATAGCACCAGCCTCATCAATAATGTCAATAGCTTTATCAGGTAAATTTCTGTCCGGCATATATCTAATTGATAATTCGGTTGCAACAATGAGACTGCGATCAGTATATTTGACACTATGATATTTTTCGTAGCTAGCACGAATACCTTTAAGTATTTCGACTGTTTGATCCGATGTAGGTTGGCTGACTTTAACAGCCTGGAATCTTCTTTCAAGTGCACTGTCTCTCTCAAACGTATTTCTAAACTCATCTGGTGTCGTGGCACCAATACATCGTATCTCACCTCTAGCTAGAGCAGGCTTGAGTATATTACTTGCATCCATTGTACCTTCAGCGGATCCAGCTCCGACCATCATATGCATCTCGTCTAAGAATACAATTATATTTTTATTTGCTTTAAGCTCCTTTAGTATATCCTTTATTCTCTCCTCAAACTGACCTCTGTATTTTGTTCCAGCGACTAAAGACGTTAAATCAAGACTAATGATGTGCTTGTTAATTAATGTGTCAGGTACATTGCCTTGTACAATTCTCTGCGCTAACCCTTCAACAACAGCAGTCTTACCAACTCCAGCGTCACCAATTAACGCAGGGTTATTTTTATTCTTACGGCATAGTATCTGTACAACGCGTTCAATCTCATCATGTCTTCCTATGATCGGGTCAATTTTTTTACGAAACGCAAGATTTGTAAGATCAGTACCGAATTTATTAAGGTTTTTTAATTTTCTTATATTATCATCGTCTGTAGTATAAGCTCTAGAGTCAACCACATCGTATAGATCTGTACCAAACTCTTCATTGATTTGTGACTTAACTCTATCGTAACTAATTCCAAGACTTTGAAGTATATTGTTTGCAACTCCGTCTGTTTCGTACAATAGGCCTAGAAATATATGCTCGATGTCAATTCTTTCTTTGTCGAGCTTTGCAATAATACCAGTTGCGAGATCCAGTACCTTCTCAACTCGAGGTGTAAAGCTTATATCATCAACAGAGATAGGTTCAGAACCTTCTTGCTGTATATTGTCATATATGATGCTTCTAAGTTCATCTAAATCGACGTCGAGGTCTTCGAGTATATCTGTAACAATACTATCACCAACATTTAGCAGCCCTAGTAGCATATGCTCTGTACCGGCATATTTGTTCTTTAAGAGCTGTGCCTCTTTCTTTGCTAGAGAAAGAGCTTGCTTTGCTTTGGGTGTTAGCTTGTACTGAATCACGTAAGTATTTACTATTATACGAACGAGGTATCAATAATCAAATTTTAATTATAGATGTATACAGACGATGCCGGTCTCTTTGCCTGAATCACCGCTTAGAGCTACAAAAAGATCGCCTTGCTTTAGTCGATTAATCGCTGTTCTACCTCCGGCAGTATTTTCAGTCGGTAGTTCAGCAAATCGAACTGTATTATCATTAGAGCCTATCGCGCTTAAGCCGCTCATTGCAACGTTACCTGTAATGCTCAAGCCGTGATTTGCTGCATACGTCTGAACAATCCATTCTGCAAACTGATTGAAGGAAACTTTAATGGATGAGAGATCAGTAGTTTGTGTACCGATAGTTATCATCATAAGATCGGTGTCCTGAATTGTGTAATCCGACTCTTTCGTAATTAACTGACTGATCGTAAACTGTGGCATATTTTGATTATTTATTGTCGTTACTGTAAAATACCATCTGGGTATATACCAGTATATGTTTTATTACTGCTTTCCGCTAAGCTGTCAGGCGTGACATCTTCCAGGTAATCAATGCCATCCTCAGGAATAAAGATTATTGTATCTTCACTTGTATCACCAGAATATGGTGATATCCCGTTAATATCAGTAGGAGCCCCCATATGGGTGAGTGGATAACCTCGCTGATTTAGATTATCAAGCAGAGTCATTCGGCCGCGACCGTTGTGCTGTACACCTTCATCTGCATTAAATTCAGTTCCCATAACTAGGTAGACAAGCTGCTTCTCTTCGACAATATTTCTAGCAGTAGTTTTTTCAGTAAGTACTGGCATCAAACTAGCGAGTGGTTGGAATTTAGAAATAAACGTGTTAGATTCTGTCCTTAGTATATTATCATCTGTTGGTACAAAAACGGATGGTGTTGGTGGAATATATACCTGTGTATCCTTAGTGTACGGTACTAAGATGTTTGTAATATATTGAGGACTTTGCGCTTCTAACGTTAATAGTAATTGATTTGTTGCGTGTTGATTGCTAAACAAATGACTATTAACGATATCAAAACTCTTATATGCAGTCGCGGTCTGTTTACCTATAATAAGATTGATTCTATATAAGTCTACAACGAAGTCTGTGCGAATACCAGATACATCGATTTGATATGTTGTTTTCGTACTATCTGTAGGGTAGAAGACCCTATCAATAGTCTTTATGTTAATTTCATGAAGCGCGTCTAACGACTGTACAGTATAAATTGTTGTATCATCAGGATATTCAACTAAGAATTTAAGATAGTTGTATACACCAGCTGCGTGTGCGACAACACCACTGAAGCTAATAACTAAATTCGTTGGACCTGATTCATATATATCATAGCCATCTGTACCTGCAGCGACAGTAGTTGATGATAGGATGTACGTCCGCGTATTCACTACAAGTATTTATATATCGTATTAGAGGTTATAGATTATTCTGAACCCAAGACTGATACGGTTACATTCACTATATACACAATGCCAGAGCGGATCCTCTTCATTAATGTCAAACATTCGTACCTGCCACCCTTTTTTATCATCACATTTAACAGGTTCTTGTGTTTTACTACAGAAATACTTAAAGTATGATTTATTCGATTCGTCTGCGTGTACCATATATACGCGTTTACCAGGTCCAGTTATATTTGTATGCCATCCCATTACACATCTCGGAGCCTTTAGAAGGTGCTGAGCGGTTGGTACGATGGTACCTCTACCTGCTATCTTAACAACCTGCTTAACTAACCGTCTCGTATATGATGCATTATGAGGATCGTACGTCGTTGGATCGTCTGATGTCCAAGTTGTTTGAGCGATGTTATACACTGACAGATCACCTGCAAGAACTCCCCTATCGTGTTGTACTGGTCTGTGTAAATTTTCCCTTAGATATTCAACACCTGTTTGTTGCTGTACGACCTCGTCTGTTACTGACTGGTTAGGGTTATCAAGACCTTTAAGTTTTTTTGAAGTTATATCTTTATATATGTCGTTCAAGACATCTTGAAGATCACCGTCTATCTTTATTGTTTCAAGCATTATCCTAACAACTCAGGGGGCATTATCATTTTTACATCATTAAACGTTTTTGCCTTTTTAATTGCAGGCTTAACGGTAGCAGGTAGATCGCGTAAGACTTGTTTTTCTGACTCAAGTTCAGCTACTTTAGCTGTATTATTTTTACCTAACGCTATTAACATATCCTGGTCACGCTTTTCAAGTACGATATTTCTTATTTCTCTAATATGCTCAAGATGTATATCTTTTGATTTTTTCGTATTGATTTTAATCTTACCTGATTTCAGCTCCCATGCATCCATATACGAACCGTATTTGTCTTCCATATGAATAACTTCGTCACCTTTTATTGTAATTACTGGGGTATTGCTATCCCGTTTTGGGTTAATAACATTAAGTACATGCTCTTTCCGTTTTTCAAAACTGTCAGGGTTTTCAAGATCTTCATCTGAGATTATGATAACAACAACCCTACCGTCCTCATCATATGTCACAACCTGTTCACGTCGAATTTCTCTTGCTGGCAGGTCAGGCAAGTCACCAGAATCTGGTACAGGGTTCGAAAATGCACCGCCGGTATTGAGAGCATCTACTGGCGGATCTTGCGGTACTACTTCTGGTAGTTTAGTAATTTGTATCTCTTTGCTCATAGTTTTTAGTAAGTTGATCTCAGATTAATGGTCTTATCGAAAATTACAACGTAGCCGCGCTGACCCTCGTTACCTCCTCCGCCGGCGATGTCGACCAGGCCGGATGAATATGTAGTATCAACATCAGGTTTGAGTATGCCGGCGCCTACATCTGTTGTCCAGGTATATACATATCGATGAACGGTTATGTAATCTGTTCTCTCCTCATTGTCTACTGCCATACTATATGGGGATCGTTGCTTATCACTAGCACCTCTATTCGGCCAGCTTAACTGTGTAAATACAGACTGTGTACCGCTCATCTTGCGATCTGGAACAATTTTATAGCTACCGGTACTGTATCTCGTTACAGTACAGCTAGCGCTTTGATGATCGACAGCAGTTCCATTAGTATTTGTCTTTCCAATGGTACAGTAGCACAACGCTGCATAACCAGCATGTAAGACAGTACCCCAGCCAACATAGTCAGCAACAGCTCCAGGCGAGCTCGGTGACAACGTATACCACGGTTCAACCGTTGCGTGATTTCTGACCTGTATATAGCCAGACGCAACGCGTATACCAACTGCATTATCTGTCCGGGGCGTACCAGTATACCCCATAGTTAAGTATCCCATCCAATGGGCTCCTTCATAGGCCCCTGTTACGTGAACTCCCTGAAACACAGGGAAATCAGTTGTCCTTACTGCTTGATTAAGGACATCTGCAAAATGGTAGTCATCCCAGTAATCTGCATTTAAAGTTGTGCATTTGGTATGGCTAGTAACTGCTATGGGTGATGTACCAATTGCGATGTCAGATATAAACCGTGAAGCAGTAGAAGTTCCTTCAACATTTGATGTACCGGTAGCGGTTATATTTCCTGCAACCTCAAGCGCTTGGCTCGGTGTAGTATCTCCAATACCAACTTTACCGTCAGCCTTAATCGTAACTTGATCGACCCACGCTCCAGTGTTATAGCTTGAAAAGTGTATATCTCCGTCTGGGTCACATTTAATAACCCTATGATCATGATTATCATCTGCTTGATCTGTCATGAAGTATATTTGACAGTTACCTCCTTCATCGGTCGCCTTTAGATTAAGCACCGGTGATGCTTGCTCTATCTGAAGTGCATAGGTAGCATCTATGTTACTACCGAGGCCAAGTTTACCTGCATTGTTCAGCTGCATGTACTTCGTACCACCTGTGTAGAACATTAGATGATCTTCATCTGCACCTACGGTAGACTCTGCTAATACATAAGTGTCCTTATCAAGATCTATTAACCCGCCAAGGGATGACCATGCACCGTTGGAGTAGCCCTCGTAAGCTGTATTATTAATGTTATACCGCATCTGACCTACTTGTGGTGATCCAGGTCTCTGAGCAGTTGTACCGACTGGTACTAGGATCGCATCCGTACCGGAAATACTAACAGTACCATTCGCAGCATGTTTAGAACCGAATGCTGCATCACCTGTACCGCTTATCATACCTATGACGGTTAATGGGTTATTAGGTGAAGTGGTTCCGATGCCGACTTTGCCGTCAGTAAGAATACTAACTTTCTCAGCATTGTCTGTATACAATGACAGTCTATTACCATTTGAGCCTATACCTTCATAATCGCCGCTACTTGAATTTTTGAACTGTAGGAGAACCTGAGTATTAGATGATTCTAGTTGAGCAACTGTACCAGAACCGTGAATATCTAATAATGCTCCGGGCGCAGTCGTACCGATACCTACTCTATTAGCAAAGTAATTGTATGCACCACCAGTAGCGCTTAACGAGCCAGTTACTTTGGTATTACCTTCTACTGTGAGCTTCTCACGCCCTCCTGCTGCACTAAATGTAGGCATGTCGGTTGTAATACCGACGACACCGTCAATATACATCCTTCTACCATCACTAATACCAGATGACAGCCAACCAGTATTACATTTATTGCTATATACAGAATTAGCGATTTGATCAAAAGTAGCTTTAACGGATGAAAGAGCCGAAGGCGTTCCGGGTGCTGCGCCAACACTTACGTGGACGTAGTCTCTGCCATCAATAGCATAACCATGCGGTACACCTGACAAAGCACTTGTTTTTATTAATCTAAACGACATCTCTAATTTTATTTATTACGCTTACTTCGTACCAACTACATGTTCAGGGTACGGAAATTTATTAGTTACTGACTCTCTCATCATATTTAGCAAATCAAATTGCAAATTATACATCACTTCGAGGGGTCTGTTTATAGTACCTGCAAGTACTGGTTCATTCAACCCGATAAAATTATCTAGCGTTGGCTGATACATAAACAGATTTGGATCTGTATCAGTAATATACCTTATACCCATATACTGTGATCGACCTTGATCATCAAACCTACTCAAGTAACGCGAATGTATATTGTCTCTAAATAATAGGTGATTATACAACAACTTATGTAGCGACTTATTGATAACCCAGCTTGTAACATACTCCTCCTTATCTATATTGATAGCGCTTAATGAATATACATGACTCTTATATGTATCGTAAGCTACTGTCATATAATTCATTTTTTCATTGAATTTAAATATTTTACCTTTCGGCTTTGATGCACTTGTGTAGAACGTTGAATCAGCTCCTACGAAAACATAATCAAACGACGTCTCTTCAGTACGCATCACATCAATAAATTTTAAATCTTCATGCTCAATTCTATTTGTTGGTTTGTTCATTCTGAACGCACCTATACTTCTACTCAGCTTAGTTTTAAATTTTTTATACGCGCTTTGATTTGTAATTACATATAGTACATCATCATATATTCTTGAGAATGTAAGCCTACGGTATTTTTCGTTTAACGCAAGCCGCTCTACTAATGTATGTTTCTCTTTAAGCAATCCATTCTCATCGTACTCAAGTATTATACCGTTGTCTACAAGCACATAAACATAGTCAGATGTACGGTCAACAGCTATGTCAACGACACTACCACCGCTTAGCTGTGTAAAGTCATTCTTACGGGAGTTCGTATAACGCCAATTTAAATCTTTATCATAGACTTTGTACCCGTTTCCACCATGATCTAATACATACACATCATCATCTTTACCAAGAGTAATAGCAACCGGGTTTACAAACTTACTCTTCTCAAATAATGAGGTTGCTCTACCACCTAGTGATTTTATTAAGAATCTCCCGATGGCACTAATCGCAGGGTTGTTTGTTAGTATTGAGTCAACATCAAATTTATGTACTGTGTATGCATCTAGCACATACAACTTATTATCACTGCTGTATCCAAGCTGCTTAATGTTTGTAAATCCAAGACTTGTCGCATCTTCGATAGTAGTTTTATTCAACCTAATATCGACCTGGCTATCGTCCATGTTACTTCTAAAGCCTATCAATCTCCCGGATGTAGCAACAAAGCCGGCATAATAATCTGCTAGGCCTAGACTCTGTGCAAACACTCCATCAACAACACCGGATAATATTGTATTAGTTGTTGCCAGCTGACTGCTTACAGCGTTGCTGTATGTAGAGAGTGCATCTCCGTGCGTATACCAGCCAAACAAATTAGGACCTGATACTTGTGTAGAGCCGATGTAACCTCTAAAGACTTTTGGAAAATCATTAGATGCTATTTTTGTCTGTGCATTGAGATACAAAAAATTGTAATGTAATTTAAATAAACTCGCGTTAATGTTATCAGCAACGCAGAGCTCATTTGTTTTAATTTTTATATCCTTGAATGAGAATGGTAAGACGAGTGTATCATCAAAGTACCTATCCAGCGCGAAATAGCTACCGATTTCAGCGTCTACACCAGTTGTAGATGTAAACGTTGTATCCGGCATATAGTCGTTTGTATTAGTAGTCATAGCTCACATCGCCTCCTTGCGTTAGTTGCGTGGTTGATGGTGTTTCGGTTTTTTGCTCTGTAACAACTTGAACAGATGTTTCTGTATCTGTACTCGACAGTGTTGTGACATAAGATCCATCAAATCCAATTTGTCGTACCCGAGTAATTGCCGGAAGGACGTCTCTCAACTCATCAATAATTTTATCTCGTATATCTGCTTTTAAAGTATCGTCCGTTAATAGAGTATTCTTAATGTTAATATCCACTAGTTCGCTCTTTCTACCAGGTATCTTGTGCTTAAATACTCTCTCAACAGTATCAATATAGTTTCTTTGACCGACCGGTACATCCCATTTTAGTGATGTTGTGTCAACAAGTACTGTGTAGTGTGATAGGATATCAAAATATCTAAGCGGCTTATTATATAGCTTAATATTTTTAAACATTAAACCTGTAGTTAGATAGTTTTGTTTCTGTTGTAAATGTTCACCGAGGATTAAGCTTGTAAAATAAGGTGACGATCCAACTGTTAGTGGTTGATCAAATATCTCATCGAAGCTATACCGACCAGGTCGTATATCAGCTTTGTCTACTAAGTGAGCATCAACATACATTTGATATAACCCGGTCTCAGCATTGAGAGATATATTAAAGTTATGCCAACCTCTACCGATACCAGATGTATTAAATGATAATGTATAAGCGCTGTATGAATGTGTTGATGTTGAGCTATTATATTTGTTTGATACAGAGAGCTTAGCATCTATACGCGATGTATCGTTCAGCTTATGCTTCTTCAAATAATCGTACCCTGTTACTGACTTCCAGCTACATGCACTTAGGGCAAAGCTTGAAACCATAGGTGTTTGAAAGAAAGTAACAATATCTGTCTGTGTTCTGCTGCTTCCTGTAAGCATTGTCGTAAAGGATCTTGTTGTACCATCCTGATTAACGGTAACAGCTTTACATCCAGATAGAGACTGGTTAAAGATAACAGCGTAACTTTCATACCCATCTTTGTTAAATTCGGATACGAAATCAATATACCTGTTGTAACTTACTGACGATACAGGTATTACAGCTGTTAGTGATGATGTGAAAATTAAATTACGATCATTATCGAATTTGCTTACACTTGTGTTATCATGTAATACCCATATATTACCCTGCCTATCAGACTGCACCCCTTCAATTATCCTATTTGCACTGATAGCCTGTATATTGGCAGAAATGCTTCTATCATATGTGTATATATAATTGTTCTGCACAGACCACGGGCTACCGTAAATATCGACTGTACTTCCTGAACCAAAGACAACTGATCCGGTTAATGGGTCTGCGGCTGCTGTTGCCCCGCTTAGACTCTCTTGACGTACAATAAGCACGCCTTGGCCTGCTGATAGACCTGTCTTAACACTGTGTATTCTATAAGCTGTTCCACCTGTTCCAATAGTGGGGTTCCAAATATTCTCTGTCGTTAATATACCGGTATAGCCAGCAGTTTGATTAGTGAGATCAAACGTAAAGAACTGAGCGGTTGTACTACCAATAGCTGGCTGTATTAGAGCATATATGTTACCTTCACTAATATCTATATCAGCAACGTTCTTACCTGTTAATAAGCTACTCGATATTTTGTTCAAGGTTACACCATCAATGTTATATTCAAAGATGTCGTTAGCTGCATCCATGATCCAGAAATTATCTGTGGAGCCTTTCTTGACGATGTGCTTTATGGTCTTATTGAGAAAATGCGTATCTATATATTTGTTATCGCTATTGTATACATGGACGCTTTTATTATCCGGTATAACAGTAAACGGTGTCACGAACGGTTCGTTGTATATACCGAATCCTTTATTTACATAATTACCTATAAGCTGGTCCCCCATGGGCTTGGACCAATCTTTAGACCACATCCAGAAATTGAGAGTGAAGGATCCTGTTGAGTTAATTCTGTCAGTAATGCCGATGTTATTATTATCAAACGAATATAATAACGGTACGTTTATACTATTAGACTGATGACGCACACCCGTCATAACTGTACCGTCGCTCATCGCGTGTGTACTCTCGTTAATGTCCGTTAGCGGTATTTGATCGACTCCATTAGCGTTCGTATACGAGGCGAGATCTCTACTAAGACAATCACCTAGATGGGAGTTAATTATTCTTTGACTATTACCTCGTCCGACATGATGATAAGCATATAATAATCCAGGCTCAAACATTAAATCACTTGATTTATCATAGACCTTAACATTCTCACTAGAAGCTCCTACAGTCTTAGTTATGGACTCAAATTTGTCGACATACATTACAGGTTTTAGTAACCCTGACGACAGTGCATCGTTTTGAGAGGTGAATTCAGGTTTGTAGAATCTGTCAACCCATATAGGTGTTGCGTTTGAATCAGGTGCGCCTGATAACCACGAGCATAACCACGTACCGTTTAATTCATCTCTTGGTATTTTACCATGCTGTTCTTTTAGATTCTTAAAGATCTTATCTGATTTAAGTGGTGTGTCACCTGCGATTGCTCCCGCTTTGACAAATGTTGAATCATTTATGTTTAGCTGAGTGTACGGCTCGAAACTGCGAGGTACATGGAAATACGTCACAGCATCTGACTTCATATTAATCTCCTTTACACTGGAAGTATGTGACATACATATAGAGTCATCACCAAACTCCTGGAATGAACCTGTATGTAGTTTGTGATACTCTCTATGCGTAACCTCATCTTCAACAGATGAATATGGATTGTTTCTTGACACTGAACCCTCGACCGTTACTTGGTTCTTCAATGGCATAATATTAACTGCCATTTCCTTAGACGAGAAGCCAACGGTATCTGTCTGTGCTGAGATTAGATAATTATTATCAAGATTTGAAATTGAAGTACCTGGATCAACTAGTGCTGTATTCTCATCTATTGCACTTAAGTACGAGACCCATGTGGACTTAAGATCGATATCTAAAGGCGCTGTGTATATAGGTCTAATATTAAATGTATTACTTGTTGTAAATGGTGCAGTTGCTGTTGGTAGTATTTTTCTTGCGCTTAGCGTAGTGCTGACCTTCTCAATAACATAATTGTACGTCTTATCGTTGCTAGTTGAAAGCCTTTGCAAGAATGTAATAGTGTGCGCGCTTTCGTCAAGAACGTATCTAAAGATTTGTGTATCACGTTCGTGAAAATCTGCTGAGTTTCTTACCGTAAATGTTAACGCGCCAGTATTACCGGTTGTTACAGTGAGATATCTCAAAACAGTATTATCATA
>TARA_R110002050_G_scaffold166707_1_pt1 | contig 13056 bp, 13 predicted proteins | sample TARA_R110002050 | Tara Oceans TARA_R110002050 (sample SAMEA4396988) | marine metagenome | biome: Polar Biome; feature: [DCM] deep chlorophyll maximum layer (ENVO:01000326); material: water (ENVO:00002006), including particulate matter (ENVO:01000060) such as... | depth 25 m
TAATGTCATAATTTCAGATTCTTCAAGTTTTCTATATCCATCGGGTATAGATTCAAAAGATGGATAGGCGCATAAAATCCCACCTTCATCTTTATTTATATAAAATGAACTTCCTGCTTTTTGATGGCTTTTAAGCGATGCAATATTTTTATTAGAAACTTCCCCAACAATTCCTTTAAAAGTAATATCCTTAATATTATCATCGTTTTTTAAAGCCTTTATAATTTGCTCTATAGTTTCTGCACCTTCTAAATCAACAGATAAAAAGGATTTATCTTTATTTGCATCCACCCATTCATGCAAAAGTTCGGTCGCAGTTGTCCCATAGCCTTTTCCTCTGTGGGTCTTCATTATATATCGATCTTATACTGCCCCCAGTTAAGTATTGTGTAGTGAGACTTTTAACTTAAATTATTTCGAAACCTTAGAGAAAATTGGACATCCACCAAACCATAAGTTGTTTTCGTCTTTCAAAGCGTAGATCTTTTTTTAATTGCTCTTCGACAAGTAACCCTATGCTCTTATCTTTAAAAGGAATTTCTTTTTCTAAAGGAGTCCTTAAAAGCTCGAGCATTCTTGCATCTAATAGATCTAGTCGCCCTGGTGATAAGAAACCTAGTTTAGTTTCAACAGCAATAACGTTACGTGCCCTTGATGCTATTTCTTGTCTGTCTAAGTTTTTAGCAGAAAATAATGCTCCAAAAATATCAACTTTTACCAAACTTCCCTCCAGACCGGGTCTGCAAACGGACTCAGCTATGGCTCTGAAGGCTTCTTTTTCACTTTCTTCAACAACAGATATGACCATGCCGGTTTGCATTTTAATATAGCTAACCATAACTGCGTCTGTGCCGGGGTTTGGTTGACCTTCTGGAATTTCAGAGGGGGTTCCAGCTGCACTTGCGCGAGCGGCGGCGACAGGTGTCTTATTTTCTTTTCCATAAACTCCAGCTGCACTTGCGTAATAAGTAGCGCCTACAAAGACTCTTCTATTTACTTTACACGGACCTTCGTCGCCCAATCTACTTGCTGCAGCAGACAATGCCCCTTCTGAAATTGATCCCAATAATAAACTTAATGTCCAAATATTTAATTTTTTCATTTTCATGCCTTTTTTGTATTTAATTTATATAGCTTCATATAAGACATTCAATAACCTTATTCAAGTGGAGAAGATACAACTTTTTAAAACCCGCCGGGTGGCAGATTTTATTAAACATACAATTATGTATTGGTTAACGAGTCCGCACTGAATAAAGGGTAAAAGTTTTGATAACAGTGGACTTGGTGTTGGGGGGAAAGGGCCCAGTTATAGCAGAAATAATTACCGGGGATACAAGACATCAGCAACGACGCCTACAACTTTGTTGGTTAGGGGGGCAATAACGCTGTGCCCTAAGTCCTTGCTATATCTGACACCAAACGGGGGTATGGTCTGATGGGCGTTGTTTGCCACGCAAATCACGGTCAACTCCACATTTACCAGCCACATCTGCTGCCTGAGGAGACAGAAGCAAATGATCAATTCGCAGGCCTTTATTCTGATCCCATGATCCTTGGCGGTAATCCCACCAGGAAAACAAAGATGTATTATCAACTTTGTCAGCAGGATTCATGGCACGCACAATATCGATATAGCCCATGTTAATCAAAGCTTTGTATTTCCCGCGTTCTTCAGGACTGGTAAGCAACCGATTCCGAAATTTAACTTTGTCATAAACATCATCATCTGTTGGGGCAATATTGTAATCCCCTGCGATGACAACTTTTTCTTCATACGTCAAAAGGCTTTCCATATGAACTTTCAAACGATCAAAAAAGTTCATCTTATAGGCAAATTTTTCTGTTCCTATGTCTTGACCATTCGGACAATAGACAGAGGCCACCCGCACGTTGTTTGTGACAGCTTCGATATATCTTGCAGATCCATCGTCGCCTTCGCCTGGTAATTCACGCACGACATCTTCTATGGGTGTTTTTGAAAGTATCGCCACACCATTGTAACTTTTTTGCCCATGGACAGCGATATTGTATCCCAAATCTTCAATGGGTTCTGCCGGGAATTGTTCATTTTGACATTTAAGTTCCTGCAACAAAACAACATCAGGGCCAAAACTTTGCAGCCATTCCAATAAATGTTCCATTCGGGATCGTATTGAATTTACATTCCATGTCGCAATAATCATATGGAGAAAGAACTTCCGCAACCACAAGATCCGGCTGCATTTGGGTTTTTAATTAAAAAATAAGATCCGATCAGTTCCTCAACAAAATCCAATTCAGACCCTTTAAGAAAGTCCAAAGATACATCGTCAATGACAACTTTTGCCCCATTTTTCTCAATAACAATATCTTCTGAATTCACTGCGTGATCCAGGTTAAAAGTATATTGCATACCAGAACACCCCCCACTTACAATGGCCACGCGCAAATATTTTTTATCTTCTTTCTCTTTAGAAACAAGATGGGCAATACGCTTGGATGCGCTTTCTGAAACTTTGAATTCTAGAATTTGTGGCATTTTACTCTCTCAATATCAGGCAACAGGTGCCATAACGACAGGCCAACGTTAAGTTAATTTGTCATAGTCCTTACTATTTAATTAAGATATAATGATTATAAAGTCAATGATACTAAAATGAATGCTTTTTTATACTTACAAAAATTAATCAATCCAACTGGTCAGGTTCAAATCCTAAGAACATCAAAGAATCATGATGGGGATCTAAGTTTTTATGCCCCTGATTTTCAAGATAAAGAAAAGTTAATTAAGGATAAGAATATCCTGTTTGTCCATGATGTTAATGGATTTTGGAATGTTCATTTTAAGCCGAATTTTTGGCAGCAACAGCTTGTGCGCTTTATATGCGCCTCCCCTAAAATAAAAAAAACCATCCATATTGAATCTGCCTATATTATTTCTTTTCAGGGGTTATACACAAATCTGATGGCTTATTATGAAGGTATTTTTAAACAGCCTTATAATATGTTGATTCAGGCAACTCCTGACTTGACCAATCACCTGGATCTTGCCATTATCAAAGATATAATAGAGTGGGAGTTTCGCCATATTATTTTGCAAAAAACTCTCTCCACGAATGATATTTTCATTCAACAATTTTTTGATTGGTGGCAGTCATATAAAAGTAAGGGATCTGTACTAAGGATTATAGACCCAAAAGATGTGAAAAAAACAAATGATCGTATGCTTTTCCCTGCAGCATACAATAAAATTATAAAGGACATATCCGTATGAGCAACCCAATTTGGCAACACAAACAACAACTTCCTGACCCTGAAAATAATGATCCTTGGTGGTCGGCCCGTCCAGTTTTAATTATTGTTTTGGCCATATTGGCTGTGGTTATTTTAACTGTTTTATGGCATTCATTACTGCCTTCTGATGATATTGAAGGGGAAGAAATACCCTATATCACAGCCGATCAAAGGCCAATAAAAACACGTCCGGCAAATCCAGGTGGCTATCAACCCCCACATAAAGATAAAATGATTTATGAATTGATTTCCAGCGATAAAAAAGTGAAATCAAAGGAAAATCTGCAACCTGATGCGGAAAAACCTATGACAGAAACGAAATTTCATAATCCATCTGAACTGTCTTTCAAAGAATCAGATGAAATAATTACAATGGAAAGAACAAAAGATGGCAGCCTTGATATTCAAATAGACTGTGATGATAAAGACAGTGCCCCAGAAAAAGTTGTTCCGCACAAACACAATCACGGGAAATACCGTATTCAAGTTGCCTCCATGGATTCCCAATCTGCAGCACAAGCCCAGTGGCAACGCCTTAAAAAGAAGCATGGGACCTTAATCAGTAACCTAACTGCAGATTTTTCAAAGGCATCTGTTAAGGGAAAAGAATACCACCGCGTCTATGTTGGAAATTTCCCAGCCAAATCTGATGCACAATCCATCTGCAGTAAAATTAAAGAATCTGGTTCTGACTGCTTTGTTGTAAAAAGGTAGTTTCAAGACTTATTATACAATGACGGCGTCACCCACTGCTTAGGTAATGGATGGCTTCGGTATACTGAAATAGGTGTAACAATAGGCGGGCAGACTTGCCTTGGTCACTTTTAAGAAAAGGGTCCCTATCAACCAAACGATCGGCCATTTGTTGGGCTTCGGCAATCATGGGTAAATGATGGGCGTAATCGACAAAGCGAAACTCTGGCAACCCACTTTGGCGTGTTCCCAAAACATCACCGCTGCCCCTGATTTTTAAGTCAGCTTCGGCAATTTTAAACCCATCTTCTGTTTCCCGCATCACGGCCAAACGCTTTTTGCCTGTGTCACTTAAAGGCGTATCGTATAATAACAGGCAACTGGATTCAAGGTGACTTCGCCCCACACGCCCCCGCAACTGGTGCAGCTGCGATAAACCAAACCGTTCTGCATGTTCAATAATCATAACGGTGGCGTCGGGCACATCCACGCCAACCTCTATCACCGTTGTGGCAATTAATATTTGCAATTCTCCATCACGAAATTGCTGCATAATTTTGTCTTTTTCATCATTTTTCATGCGCCCATGCAACAACCCAACTTTATCTTTAAAGATCTTCTTTAGTATCTTATAGCGGGCTTCGGCATGTCCCAGATCCAATTTTTCTGATTCTTCAATCAAGGGGCAGACCCAGTAAATTTTTTCATTTTTATCTAAAACCCGCTTTAAAGAATCATGAACTTCCTGTACACGATTAATGGGTAAAACGCTTGTTTTAATGGGCAGACGATCGGCCGGTTTTTCCATAATATTTGAAACAGAAAGTTCACCATACATGGTTAAGGCCAACGTTCTGGGGATGGGCGTGGCCGTCATCACCAAAACATCCGCATTTTTACCTTTATCAATCAAACGCATCCGTTGATCCACCCCAAATCGATGTTGTTCATCAATCACCACAAACCCTAAGTTATTGAATTTTATGGTATCTACCATCAATGCATGAGTTCCTATGGCCATATCTATTTCACCACGTTCCAACGCCTCAAGATCTGCTTTTCTTTGTTCTCCATGGTTTTGCCCTGTAAACAAGGCAACCTTTATATTTAAGCTGGCTGTCAGTTTCTTAATAGATTGAAATTGTTGCTGGGCCAATATTTCAGTTGGGGCCAAGAAAGCCGTTTGATATCCTGCTTCAATGGCTGTCACCATTGCTAATAAGGCAACAATTGTTTTCCCACTGCCCACATCCCCCTGAAGCAAGCGAATCATCCGTTTTGAAGCTGCCATATCTTGCTTTATTGTTGCAAAGGCGTCTTCCTGTCCCTTTGTTAATTGAAAAGGCAGGGCTGTGCGCAAAGGATCGGCATATAAATTACTTCCCTGCAAAGACCTTCCTTCGTGTTTGCGCCCATGACGGCGCATTAGGGCAAATGTTAATTGGTTGGCTAGCAATTCATCAAAGGCTAAGCGTTCCCGGGTTGGGGATGTTGATTCAATATCTTGTATTGTTTGGGGGTGATGTGATTGATTCAAGCTTTCTTTCCAACTTTTCCATCCCTTGTTTTTGACAAACTCTGGCGGCAACCATTCCGGCAGCTTTGGCATTGTATTTAATGCCGTGTAAATTGCCTTGGTAATGGTTTTGGAATGCAGACCAGCCGTCAATCGATAAAGGGGGCGCATCCCGCCCCAATTTTCTATATCTTGCGGAAAACCAATATGATCAGGATGAACCATTTGTGTGTAAGTCGACGTTTTATTTATGACGCCGCTTACCAAACGGGTTTGCCCCACTGGCAAAGACTTTTTTAAATAATCATTATGGGCATGAAAAAACACCAAATCCATCATCCCTGAATCATCATAGACAGTTATTTTGTACGGTTGTTTTCTGGATCTTGGGATATGATGGTCACCTACATGAATAATAAGTGTGGCTAAAGTGTCACTGTTTGCCTCTTGAATAGATTTATAAACTGTCCGTTGTTCAATTTTATCCGGTAAATGCCAGCATAAATCCAGCAATGTTCTTCCGCATAATTTTTCAAGTAAATTTGCGGTCTTTGGGCCAATTCCTGTTAGACTTGTAACAGGTGAAAATACATTAAATAAGATTTCTGGGCGCATAATTTTGATGCCTTGTTTTTGACCATTTTACTTTTTTATAAAATTTTGTAAAATGAAAGTTAGGGAGACATAATGAATGCCTAAATATAAACGTCAACAACTTTTGCATCGATGTAAAAATCGTGGGTTTAAAGAAAATGAACTTATTCTTTCTGAATTTGGACGTAACTATCTTGATCGCATGAGTGACCAACAATTGGAATTTTTTTCAAAGTTATTAAATTGTGATGATCCTGATATCTATGACTGGATGATGGGCAATAAAGATATTCCAAAAGAACACAATAATAGTGTGTGGCAAATGTTATTAAGTTTTCGTAAGTCTGGGCTGTTTTAATTTAAAAATATTAATATAGTTGTTTTTTTAAGGAGAGAAGAGATGAGAACAATTTTACACACCCTTTGTTTATTGGTTTTTTTATATCCGTGCACCGGTTTTTCTGCAGCTGAGGAAGGAATAAGACCTGAGGACAAATCCTTAACAAGAAGCCAAGTTATTGAATATAGGGCTGAATACAGAAGGTGGAAAACATACATGGAAAGGATTGATGAAGTAAGCCCAGAACGACGTGATGCTGCCTGGGAAAAAGCAACAAATCGTAGGGCTTATTTGAAAAGAATATTAAGAAAAGCAACAACTGATAGCCGTGAGGCAAAAGGTCCTCCTCACTCAGCCTTCAGTACGATAGCTGCCAGATTATCACGCGTTGGATTATTCATAATAACACCTCCTTCATGATAAGGCGCACCTTGTAACAAGGTGGGATTTTTGAGGCTATCCAAAGAGTTAATAGCGTGAAAAATGAAATTGGCGTAAATAGCACATTACGTATTAACAACCCCCAAATTCAAAAAAATAAGAGGCTGAAATCTAATAATAAGTCCTTTTCTTTCCAGGACTTATCAACCTGCTGCTGCTTCTGCTGCTTCTAATCGTTTTGCTGCTGCTGATTCTGCTGCTGCTTCTGCTGCTTCTAATCGTTTTGCTGCTGCTGCTGCTGATTTTGCTGCGTCAACAAGGGCTTTTTTTGCTGCTTCTGCTGCTTCTGCTGCTTTTTTTGCTTCTTCTTCTGCTTTGAGTAAGGCTAGTATTTCTTCTTCTGCTGATTCTGCTTTTTCTACTGCTTTTTTTGCTTTTGCTACTACTTTTTTTGCTGCTGTTGATTCTGCTTTTGCTGCTGTTAATTCTGCTTTTGCTTTTGCTTCTGCTGCTGCTGCTGCTTCCACGTATGTTTTTGCTGCTGCTGCTGATTCTGCTGCTTCTAATCGTTTTGCTGCTGATTCTGCTGATTCTGATTCTGCTGCGGCTGATTCTGCTGGTTCTTCTTCCCACAAAGAATTGCACTTCTCATTTGTATAACATAAAAATTTTTGAGTTCCTTTATCTGATTTTACACATGCCTCGGCAAAATAGATTTTTTTCTCTTTCTCAATCGCAGCATGGACAGGCATTGCATCGCCTTCTTTCAAGCTGATCAAGGAAATGTGAGGTGTGTTTGTTCCTTTAATTATCTTTAAACTCAAGAGAAACGCCCGCAAAATGCGGGCCAGACGTATTACCGAAATAATCAACTCCCTTCATAACCGCCCCTTCTTTTACTAAATTAAGGTTCTGACAAAGTATTGAGGTGGTTCTCGAGTCATCAGCGGCTAGTTTAACTCCCTTTATTGTCATATGGAGGGTACCAACAAAGCTCTGGCCAGGGAATATTTTTTTTAAAGTAGCTATTGATTCGGCATTTGGAACTAAACTTGCATATAATTCTTTTGTCCCGACAGCTGCTTCTGCAGCTTGACTATTATAGGCAAATCCAAAATTAAGAAAATTGATAACCAATAATAATTGTATTTTAAATTTATGATACATATTCTTCACTTTTACATTAATAGTACTTGAACTTTTATAAAAAATATAGCTATTTTTAGAGATAACCTCCACTTTATTTAAAAAAATTCAATAATTTGAGAGGCTGAAACCTAATAAATATTTTACTTGCATAATACTTATATTATCTGTTTATTATTGCTTACTTAAAATTACAATCCAAATAAATTAAGGGCAAGATGAAAAAATACATTATTCTGCTAACGTTTAATACTCTTTTATTGATCCAGTCTGAAAAATCTTTTTCAGCTGCGGCGACATCTTTTCCCGAAAGCTGTGAAAATTGTAAATCTAATGTGCCCAAGTCCCCTGGGAGCAAAATGGGAATAGACCTGTTTTTAAGAAGTTTTGAAAAATACACAAGAATAAGGGAAACGACGGACGAAGCTGAAAACGCTTCAAATCTCAGACAACTATTGCCATTACTCGCCCCTTATGCAGAAAATGTTGCTCCATGGAATTTAACTTGCTTGATTGATGTTCTAGTTGGTTATCCAGAAGATGAAAGGGGTGACATTATAAGGCTTGCTAAAGAATTATTTAGTGAGCATGCTGATGAATCATTCATAAGTATTATTTCAGGAATTTGTAGAGTGGGGGCATCAAGAAGGCGAGAGGTTTCTAGTTTTGCAACTTCGTTTATCTCTCCGGCTACAGAAGATCCATTTTGTTATATGGTTTTCGAGGCAATTTCAGGTATTTCACCTTCAGAAGTCGAGGAAGCCTTGGCTGTCATTAAGCCTCTGATAAGTACAGGACTATCGATGGTTAATGTTGCTGGGGTAATTAAAAAATCAGGAGCATTAGACAAAGACCAAAGAACAGATGCCATGGATATTATCCTTTCTTCTAAGAAAAAGGAAGGGTCTGAATATACTCCCTCTGCAATATTTCTAAGTATTGCTGATATCCCTTCAGAAGAAAGAAAAGAAGCGGCTGATATAGTTAAGGTATTACCTGACATAGATGGATTAGATGAGATACCAGCCATTGTAAGAATAATTTTAAACATGCAGGAAGAAAAAAAGGGTGCTTTTTTACAAGGCCTGTCTGATTGCACAGTAGAGATAATAAACAACAATAATTTTGAAAATATACTGCGTTTTATTCAAGGCCTTCCTTTTCATGAAATAAAATCCACAGTGTCTTTGATTATGAAAATATTCGGCACAGCTAACACAGAATGGGCAACCCGTGAAGCAGTTCCCTTTATTATTAGATTACCTTATGAACAAAGACTTAGCCTAATGGAAGATGTTTTACCAATTATTGACATCTTAGTTGGTATGAAAGGCAGAATTTCAGATTTAATTGAGACAATAATTAAGAGGTCTGCCGCCCTTGAAGAAGATAAACGGCAAGCACTAATCCAAAGAATTATTTATAGACATCAATTTTTGCAAGAAATAGTAGGTAAAGGTTTGACCCCGCCTGAACTTTATAATTTTTTCACAAAAGAACCTACGTCTGATGAATTATCTTTTCCCATTGGTCTTTCAGATGAAATGAGAACTGCCATACTGTCCTTGGAAAAGAGAGAAGACGCATGGGAAAGAAGAAGAGAATTAGCTTTTTGGAAAAATTCTTTATAAAATTTAGTGATAGCAGCAAGCGACAAAATGACTCTAAAATATTAATATCATTATTAATTGCCGCTGGCAAAGGCATCAGAAAGTAATTTTGCCCCCATGGCGGTGATTCTATTACCGTCCATATGAATCTCTTCCAGCTGGGTATTAACTTTCAAAAGCTCTGCAAATGCTTTGGCACTTAGGTCTGTTAAGGAATTTTGGCGGAGGAAAATTATTTTAACCGTTGTATTGGCCACCAACGCCCTTGCAATAGACGCCGCGGCAGGGTCTGTAATCTTCATATTATCAAGCTTTAAGGTTTCCACATTTAAATTAGGCAACTGAAAGGCCAGTTCTGACAAAGCCGATTCTGGTACCTGCGAACCTGAAAAATCCAAGGCCCCAATTTCATACCTTTGCAACATCCCTAACAGCATTCTAAAATCCTGCGGCGGCATGTTAAAGGAAGGAAAATCGATAGTTCCAATTTTACGGGAAGGCATTCCTTGTGATAACTGTGAAAAATCAGAATAGGGATTTGTCATAGAAAAATTTGGCAAAGGGGGTGTTTCTGGCATTGCTGCCGGAATACCGTCCATTAAAATTTCAATATTGGGATTCATTGCCATAATTTGATGCAAGGCATTAACCCCCATTGGGCCAATTTCACATCCTGTTAGGTCAAGTTTTGAAAGGGTCAAATTATATTTCAACCCGCCTGCCAAAGCCAGTGCCCCTGGGTCTGTTATACCGGTATTTCCAGATAAATTTAATTCTTTTAAACTAGAGTTAGCAGATAAAAAGGAAGCAATACCCGCCATCGACCTATTTGTTATATTATTCATGCTTAAGTTAATAACTGCCAAATGAATATTGGATCGAAGGGCTGAAAAAAAGACCAGAATAGATCGGTCGGTTAATAAATTTGCTGATAAATTAATATCTTCTAATACAGTATTGAATCCTATAGAAGGCGCCAGCATACTAAGCCCGGCATCCTTAATTTCAACACCGCTTAAATCTACACTTTTTAGATCAGGATCTAATTTCAGAAATTCAGAGAACTGTTGGGCAAAATCATATCCTAAAGGATTATTGGGAACCCCAAAATCTGATTTTCTGGGATTCATTGCCACCCCTTCAAACATACTCATGACACCAGGGGTGCCAACATTTCCCCCTTCAATATTCAAATTGACATTTATATTTGGCATATTCTGACCCAAAGCAATTCCTCCTGAATTCCCTATAGAATTAGAACTAAGATCCAAAGTTTTCAAACCCATAACATTCGGCAATTGGGGGGCCACCGTTTGTACACCCAAAGGGGTAATACCCGTTTCACCAAGATTAATTGTCTCTAGGTTTGGGGCCTGCATCATCGCTGGCATCAAAGCCACAAGCCCAGGATCGCCCATCCGGTTTTTACTTAAACTTAAAACCTTAAGATTTGTATTAACCCCGGGCGCATTCGCATAAGATTTAACTGCGACAAATAATAATATGGTAAGTAAAGAAATTTTCATGCCCATTTTCACGCACTTCGCCCCCTTGTTTTTACTTATTGTAATTAAATTTATGAGTTTAGGAAAGGCTTGATAAAGGCCACCTTGGCCGGGGTAAAAATTCCAAAGGATCTTGACGCCCCAATAAAAACTTTTCCATCCCTGCCCAAGCAATCATTGCCCCATTATCTGTGCATAAATTCAGGGGTGGGGCAACAAATTCAACCCCTTTTTTCTGGGCAAGCCTTTCAAGACCATTTCTGATTTCCTTATTTGCCGCAACCCCACCGGCAACGACTAAAGCCATTGGCTGGTGGATCATCCCCAAGGCATTCTTACAGCGATTCATCATAATTTCCACAACTGCTTGCTGGAATGAGGCCGCCATATCAAATTTATTTTGATCTGTTATTTGGTCTAATTTTTCAACTTCACGTAAAACAGCTGATTTCAATCCAGAGAACGAGAAATCACACCCTTCCCTTTGGCACATGGATCTTGGGAAGTTATAGGCTTTGGGGTTTCCTTTCACAGCAGCTGCCTCTACTGCTGGACCGCCTGGGTACCCAAGGTCTAATAATTTAGCCGTCTTATCAAACGCTTCGCCTGCAGCATCATCAATCGTCCCCCCTAATTCTTGATATTGCCCGACACCTTTTACAAACAATAATTGGGTATGCCCTCCAGAGGCTAATAATAATAAATAAGGAAACTTTACCTTGTTGGTTAATCGTACTGTCAAAGCATGGCCTTCCAGATGATTCACCGCGATGAAAGGTTTTGAATAATAGGCCGCGATGGCTTTGGCTGTAACAGCCCCAACCAAAACCCCCCCTATCAATCCAGGGCCACAAGTTGCGGCAATGGCAGAAAGGTCTGAAAATTTTATATTTGCCTGTGACATAGCCTGTCGAATAACACCATCAATTTTCTGTAAGTGTGATCGCGCAGCAATTTCAGGAACCACGCCCCCAAAATTCTGATGATCTTCAATTTGGGAAAAAACGACATTGGATAATATTTGGCCATCTTCTGTCACAACAGAAGCAGCTGTTTCATCACAACTGGTTTCTATACCTAATACTAATCTTGGGTTTGTATTTCCCATATAAATTCCTTAAAGATCCTCTATATAATTACTTACTTTTTTGGTATGATCGCCATTATAGCATAATTAATACTATATATAATGACACACATAACACAAATCAAAATTGGGACACGCAAAAGCCCCCTGGCCTTAAGGCAAGCTGAACTTGTTAAGAATGAACTGCTTCGGGCGCATCCTTATTTTTCTGAAGACACGTTTGAAATTGTTCCAATTAAAACTTCGGGGGATATTCACAACGATGTTCGTCTGGCTGATATTGGTGGCAAAGGACTGTTCACAAAAGAAATAGATGCCGCCTTATTGGATGGACGGGTGGATTTGGCTGTTCATTCATTAAAAGATGTTGAAACCATCATCCCAAATACTATTAAACTGGCTGGTGTTCTTGAACGTGAAGACCCCCGGGATGTTCTGATTTCCAATGATAATATTAAATTAATGGATTTACCCGAAGGGGCCATTCTTGGAACGGCTTCTGCCCGTCGCCAGGCCCATATTATGGATCTAAGGCCTGACATTAAAGTGAAACTAATGCGGGGGAATATTGGCACCCGGCTGGAAAAGTTGGCCAGCGGTGAATTTGATGCCACCATCCTGGCCTATGCCGGATTATTAAGACTGGGGCACACCCAAGAAATTTCAGAAGTATTTGACCCAGATATGATGGTGCCTGCTGTTGGGCAAGGGGTTATTGGTATTTGTGCCCGAAATAAAGATCAAGACTTTATTGATTTAATTCGAAATATTAACCATGCCAAAACCGAACAATGTATCATCGCAGAACGTGCGATGTTGGCTGAACTTGACGGATCTTGCCGAACCCCGATTGGGGGATATGCCCGCATTATACATGATAAAATTGTCCTATCTGGATTTTTGGCAAA
>TARA_R110002050_G_scaffold77636_12_pt1 | contig 13054 bp, 9 predicted proteins | sample TARA_R110002050 | Tara Oceans TARA_R110002050 (sample SAMEA4396988) | marine metagenome | biome: Polar Biome; feature: [DCM] deep chlorophyll maximum layer (ENVO:01000326); material: water (ENVO:00002006), including particulate matter (ENVO:01000060) such as... | depth 25 m
TTCATCGCTTGAGGAATCACTAAAATATCTGAAAACAGAATAGCAGCATCCATACCATAACGACGAATCGGTTGTACTGTAATTTCACTCGCTAATTCTGGTGTTTGGCAACGTGTAAAGAAATCATACTTTGCTTTGATTTCCATGAATTCAGGTAAGTATCTACCTGCTTGACGCATCATCCAAACTGGTGGACGTTCTACTATTTCACCTTTTAATGCTCTTAGGAATAAATCGTTTTTTATCATGATTAAGCGTAAAATTCGTTAACTAATTCAACAACACTTTCTACCAATGGAACTTTCGCTACGCGAACTTCCTCAAAATACTTTTTAGCTTCTGTTGCCGTCGTTTCGCCAATACAAAATGCAATACCTTTTGCTTTGTTCTGCTTTAAGAAACTTTGAACCGTAGATGGGCTGTAAAACATAACTCCGTCTAAATCGCCTTCTACTTTTTCAGCATCAAACTTTGTTTCGTATGCTTCAACTTCGTTGACTTTAATGTTGTTTTCTTCTAAAATATCTGGTATGGTATCCAACCTTAAATTACTACAGAAAAATGTGGCCTCAGAACCATCCATAAATTCAACCATATGATTGGCTAAATCTTTAGCATACTGTTCGTAATGCTTAACTTTTCCTATTCTTTTTTCTATTAAACGCTTCGTTTTTCTGCCGACGCAATAAATATTTTTGAATTGTAATTCTACAGCAGAAAAATTAGTCAATAATGCTTCAACGGCATTTTGACTTGTAATAATGACGTTTTCAATTTCGTTACGAACGATGCTTTTTGTTAATCGATTAGGATTAATTTTTACAGAATCGTTGCTTTGGGCAACAACATCGTCATGAAACTTAGCAACCTGGTCGTTAGTTAATTTTTTAGTGGAATAGATGTTGGTTATTTTGTCGCCTTGGGTTAACTCGTCAATTAATATTTTACCACCTTTTCCTATAATATAATCAGCACAGAATTCTGCAATATTATGATGGCTTCCTAAAGTAGCAACCTTAGTTACTTCAATCTTTTTGGTACCATCTTTACTTAAAAGAATTCCTTTAAAATTAACCTCTTCTTCTTTGTTTATATAACAAATAGCTCCAATTGGTGCCGTACAACCACCTTCTAGGCGATTTAGAAATTCGCGTTCAATTGAGGTACAGATTTGAGTAACTTCGTCATTGATTTCTGCAACAATTTCTCTTGTTTCTTCATCAGACTCTAAAGCCGTAATCATAATAGCACCTTGTGCTGGTGCAGGAATCATCCATCCTAAATTAATAGAATTTTCTGGTGTAATATTTAATCGACCTAAACCTGCTCCTGCAAAAATAGCACCATCCCAATCTTCGTTTTCTTCAAGTTTTTCTAATCTAGAATTCACGTTTCCTCGTAAACCAACAATTGTGTGTGTTGGGTAACGATTTAACCATTGTGCACGTCGTCTTAAACTTCCTGTTGCGATAACGGCATCTCTAGCTGATAAAAACTCTTCGTTTGTTTTAAAAACTAAGGTGTCGTTAATATTTCCACGTTTTAAAACTGCGGCTTGAATAATACCTTTTGGTAAAACGGTTGGTACATCTTTAAGTGAGTGAACCGCAATATCAATAATGCCCTTAAGCATTGCAATATCTAAGGTTTTTGTGAAAATCCCTGTAATGCCAAGTTCGTACAACGGTTTGTCGAGAACTAAGTCTCCTGTTGATTTTATTGGGACAAGGACAGTTTTATGACCTAAGTGTTCAAGTTGAGATTGAACAGTTTTTGCTTGCCACATAGCGAGCTGGCTATCGCGTGTGCCAATGCGAATTATTTTAGACATTATCGGTAGTTTCTAACTGGAATATTTTTTTGATAAGCTCAATGCTTTCATCTGAAGAATTACTGTCTTCTCTTAAGTGGTGTGCAAACTGATTAGTGATTTTCTGAATGAGATTATTAGTAATCAGTTCAGCATGGTCTTCATTAAAATCAGCTAATTTTTTGCGTTGTGTATTGAATTCAGAATTTTTAAAATCTGTCAATTTATGTTTTATAGCCTGTATGGTTGGTACAAATTTTAAGGTATTTAACCAAGCATTAAATTCGGCTGTAATTTCTAATATAATTGCTTCAGCATCTGGAATAAATGCTTTGCGTTTTTCTAAAGTATCATCGGTAATTTTAGCTAAATCATCTAAATGTACTAACGTAATATTATCGTGTTCTGTAATATCTTCGTTTACATTTTTAGGGATAGATAAATCTAAAACTAATAATGGTTTTTTTGTAGAAATTAAAGATTTGTAAACCGTTGGGTTTTGCGCGCCAGTAGCAACAATGATAATGTCTGAAGCGTTAATTTCTTCGGTTAAATTTTCGTAATCTTTTACAACAAGATTAAATTTACCAGCAACTTCTTCAGCTTTAGTTTTTGTTCTGTTTATTAAAGTTATGTGCGAATTCTTAGTGTGTTTTACTAAATTTTCGCAAGTGTTTCTTCCTATTTTACCTGTTCCGAAGAGTAGAATGTTCTTTTCAGAAATCGTTTCTACGTTATTCATGATGTATTGAACAGAAGCGAAAGACACAGATGTTGCACCAGATGATATTTCGGTTTCGTTTTTAATACGTTTACTAGCCTGAATTACAGAATTCACTAAACGTTCTGTAAACGAATTTAATAATCCTGCTTTCCTTGATGCTTTGGCACCAAACTTAAGCTGACTGATAATTTCAAAATCACCAAGTATCTGACTATCTAAACCAGAACCAACACGAAACATGTGGTTAATGGCTTCTTTGTTTTTGTGAACGTATGCTACTTCTTGAAATTCTTCAACAGTGCCTTTTGTGTTTTCACATAACAATTGAATTAATTGAAAAGGATGTTCTGCAAAACCGTAAAGTTCGGTTCTGTTGCATGTAGATATCACCACAAGACTTTCTATACCATTTTGCTTGGCTTGAGACAAAACGTTTTGTTTTGCATCATCACTAAGACTAAAATGACCACGTACTTGCGCATCAGCTTTTTGATAGCTGAGCCCTATTGCGTAAAAATATTTGCTTCTATTTGGCATGTGTTGCTTTACTCGTTTACCTGACTATGGAAAGTAACAGCGCAAATGTAATTTTGATATTTATAAAAAAACAACGCTAGAAGAACTTAAAGTATCGATTGTGGTTTTTTAGGATGGTTTTTAACAAAAACATGATAAATATCATATTTTTGCAGTGAAACCAAGGGTTTTTAGAGTCTTTGTTTAGAACGAATCTAAATAGTATTGAAATGAAATTAGAAAAATCAGCTTTAAAAAGTAACGCTGAAGGTACTTTTGACGAAATTAGTATTGAAGACGGCTTTATTTTACTAACGAGTAAAAATGATGGTGATATTCCAAAAGTTATTGAGCGTGAGATTGATAGCAGTTATATTCAGTTTCATTTTTGTATTAAGGGTTCAGCGGCTTTTATGTTTAATGAAGGCAATTATACGTTGAATATAGCTGAAGAGACATCATTGTTACTTTATAATCCACAACGCGATTTACCCATTCATTTAGAACTAAAGCCACACTCTTGGTTAGTTTCTTTGGTGATTTCTATTAAAAAATTCCATTCGTTATTTTCTGATGATGCTAATTATGTAACGTTTTTAACGGATGATAATAAGGATAAAAAATATTATAAAGATGGTAAAATTTCACCATCTATTGCTGTAGTTTTAAATCAGATGATTAGTTTTAACCTTAATAGTTCTATTAAATCTTTATACTTTAAGGGAAAAGCTTACGAATTGTTGAGTCTGTTTTTTAATAGAAGTGAAGATGCAGATATTGAGCAATGTCCTTTTTTAGTTGATGAGGTTAATGTGGCTAAACTTAAAAAAGCGAAAGACATCATTATAGCTAATATGGCTGAACCACCAACATTACAGGAACTTGCTGATGATATAGGTTTAAGTCTTAAAAAATTAAAAGAAGGGTTTAAACAGATTTATGGTGACTCTGTTTTTAGTTTTTTGTTTGATTATAAAATGGAAGTGGCTCGTAAGCTATTAGAATCTGGTGATTATAATGTTAACGAAGTAGGTTTAAAGGTAGGTTACAGCACAGGAAGCCACTTTATTGCAGCTTTTAAAAAGAAGTTTGGGACTACGCCTAAGAAGTATATAACAGCCTCTAGTTGAAATACTAAACATTAGGAATAACTATGTCAGTTTTATTGATTAGTTTGTAACCCATAGTCTAAAAGAAGAACATTACTTAAATCTCCTAAATTAATATCATTTCCTTTTATTTCTGGCGAATAGTCTTTTAATAATCCATACAAAATGGTTTTTCTAACTAAATTAGGCTCAACGATGAAAGGGTTATTATACATACTTGCATTCTTTCCATTAATTTTATGTCTGAAATTGGCAAACAGCTTTTGAGAATTATATTCATCAAAAATTATTAATAACATTACACCGTAATAATCTGGTTTAACCATCCATTTAAAAGGATGGTTATTTACAGTGATTTTTCTAGATTTTTTCTTTGGAAATGCCATTTTATTTAAAGCAAGACAAAATAAGTTTCGGTCTTAATTTAATAATCATAATAATTATCACGTCCACTTGGTGTAACACGTTCACGATCTTTGTAAATCGCTAAATTGATTATTTCAGTGTATTGTTCTTCTTGTTCTTTTGTCTTGTCTACAATAGTTCCGTAGCTATCTGATTTAGAATAGTAGTCTACGACCAATTGTGTTAGATCCTTTGGTTTAATAAAAGAGATGTAATGTAGAACTTCTGACTTGCCTGAGTACTCATCATCTTTGTCTATTTTAAAGAAGTACATAACAGCATTTTTCTTGCCTTTATCAGTTATAAACTCACGTTTAAATAGAAATTGAACAGAATCTGTTTCCTTTTCAAAATTAGCATCAGATAAGAGTTTAGATTTGGCAAATTGCAGTTGATCTATTTTAAAGGATTTTAATTTCTTTAAAAGTTTAGCTTCATTTAATTCCTCTAAAAGCAAATATTGATTTTCTTCATCGTCAACCAGCTTTTCGGTTAATTTGGCTGGAATAGGTTCCTTTGCTTTAGTTAATAGAACATAGTATTTAACTAATGCATTAGTGTCATCTACGTTCAATAATTTCTCAAAGAAATCTTGTGCAGAACGCTCAGTTCTATAAGGGAAAATAAGTCTAACGTAAGTTGCTAAAGTGTAAGAGTAAGAATTATAACCGTAATTAGAATTTCCTAAGTTACGTTTTACTTCAATTTTACCGTCATTAATTAGTTGACTCTTGTATTTTTTATAAGATTTTGTTTTTATATAACCACTATCTTTTACTCTTGCCAATAAGTTATACAAAGGTTGCTTATATTCCGTAATCGTTGAATATTCTAGGATTTTAGGGAAAAGTGTAGCCTTTAGTTCTAAGGAGTCTTTTCCGTAATAATTATAGAACATGCTACTAACGCTTCCTAAAGGTAAGTCGCGCTCCATTAAGTCTAAAGCAATCTTATAATTTTCTTTATTGTTAGAGGCAAATAATCCATCTAAAATAGCAGTTTGTGTTTGTGTATCAGAATAACTGTCGTGATAGAGTTGCTTAATAAACGGTAGATTGTTCTTTAAATCTATTTCTATCAACTTACCTACTAAATGAGATTTAATGTCTAAGCGTTCTTTATCGAATTCAAAATTCTTAAGTACAGCAATAATGTCTTTGCTATTGTGTTTTTTGAATTTAATTAAACCATAAGATTCTAAAATAATACTGTCTTTTGCTCGCAATGCTTCAAAAAACTGACCTGTTTTATCTTTAAGTACACTTTTACCTAAAAGGGTATCTATTGGTGTGAATGTATCGTAGAATTCTGTTACAAATTTTGAAGGTCCACTGATAGAATCTACCAGAGTCTTTAATTCAAAAAGTACACCTTGCTTTAAAATATTTTTTACTAATACTTGTTTCGCACTAGCGGAATCTGTGTAGCTAAAACGATTGGTATAAATAGAATCTTTTTTAGATGAAGAACGGTTAGAAATTTTAAAACCTTTATTGGTATTAAAATAATATGAACCATAATTAACTTGCTTTTCTAAGTCAGCCCAAAGACTATCAATGTTATGATACATCTGTAAATCATGAAACTTAGTTCTAGAAACTGCAATTTGCTCGTTAGCGTGTGTTGAGTAAGTTGTTTCGTTAACTTTTCGCTCGTAGTCTTTATCTTTTTTTCCGGTATTATAACCGTATCCATAAGGATTTGGAGCAGGTGCTTTAGAATTTGTATTCACAGAAAAATGTAATGTTGTATCTATTACTTTTCTAAAACCAGAATAATCTGTTTTGTTGAATTTAAAAGATTTAAAGAATGCAGATTTATCATCTTCATTACTTCCTACATAGCCTAACAAATAGTAACTACCATCTTTTACAATGGTTTTTAAATGTAAATTTTTGTTAGAGGTAGAATCGAGTATAGCTCTAGATTCGTACGTTTTATAATCACCTGCTTTAAAGCCTCCATCTACTTCTTCAAGTTTATAATTTTTATACAAGGCATGATGAAAATATTTAGCTTCAAAACTATCTTCTTCTATATAAGACATGTCATTTAAAACCGCTTCTTCTACAAAGTAATATGCATCATCTTTATGACCTTCAATTAGTTTTTTTCCATAGTTATGCATATTACTTGAGACGTAATATTTAGGGAAGTCAACTTCAAATTTTTTATTTGGAGCAACAAACAATTGTGTGTCATTTGTTGGTGTTTTTAGAGTAATAGATTCAAAAATTTTGGCTTGATGTTTCAAAACAAAATCACTACGACCAGCAAATTTTATAATTATAATTTCTAATGGCGTTTGGTAAATATGATATTTCTGAAACTCGCCTTTCTTTGTTTTGTTTACAATACTAATACCAGGATATGGTGTCGTTAATTCTTCCTTTTTTATTATATCTCCAGGAATATCTTCATATAACAAATGGTCTATATCCTCTAGTGTAATATTTTCCTTTTCGTTAGGTAAATAGGTGAAACGACTAATTCTATTCATGGTTAAATAAGCACCATTAGTCATGTCTGGGTCTAGATAGTATTTTTGTTCACCATAGGAAAACTCGCGTAGCTTATCGTAAGTGTTAATACTTAAAAAGTTATCTGGAGTACTGTGAATTTTAAGTGTTGGCGCAATAAAAAGACTATCTAATTTTGTTTTTTCAGTTTTACTAAAATCTGTTTGTTCTGACGTTAAAGATTTTACAGTATATCCCCTTTTACGCAACATATTAATCATTCCTTGATCACCTGGCAAATGTGCAGCTCCTACACCAGCAAATACGGATTTAGTTGGCATTAGTTTTGCCAAAGCTACTACCATATTTTTATTACGAATGTAAAGCATATTCTCTCTGTAGAATTCTGTATTTACACCTGCACCAATAGAATCTAATAAATCTAAATTTCTGTCTCGATAAAGATTTTCTTGAATTAAATATGGGTTTTCCTTAGCATACAATTTTTGTACCCAAGGATCCAATTCTTTTTTGTTAGCATTATAAGCCGCTTTAGTTGTTAAGTAGCGAGATTCTGCTAAATCTTCTAAAGCATAAATGTCTTTATTGTTTTTCTTTCCTGCTTGAAAAATAAACATGTCTAAATACGTTTCTTCTTCAAAATTATCTGAAGCATAGCTTTTTCTATACAAATAAGCATTTACGGCATTATTATCCATTCTAACCGAACCTCTAATTGCCATTTCCTCAGGATGCGTTAACTTAAATAAATTGGTGTAAAACTCATTGCTATAATTGCTATAAGCAGCCATTTGGTCTAACATCATTTCATAATTAAAACCTGGCCATGTTGTTGGGTCAGATTCTAATGCAATGCAATCACTTTCTTCTAATGCTTTATAAAAAACATCATCTAAACGGAAAGCCACTTTTTTGCTAACGTGCATGGTTCCATAAAGGTAAGAGGGTTTTTCTAATCCGTTACCGGTAATTTCCCAGAGTAGGCTCTGATATTGTTGTTGAGAGAAAGCGATTATTGTAAATAATGTAAGAAATAGAGATAGGGTTTTTTTCATAATATGTATTTGTCGAGTCTTGTAAAGATATTTAAATCCTTTAAATAGCCATATATAATTAGTAAAACTCGTTAAAAAGTTAGATTTATAGATGTTTAAGGTCAATAGAATAACTTCAAAATCATTAAAATATTTGATGATATCACTATAAATAAAACCAATACTGTTCTTCGTAAAGTATTGTAATTAGTATTGTATTTTTGTAGTTGAAAAAAATAAGCATGTCAAAAGGAATTTTATTAGTTAATTTAGGTTCTCCAGAAAGTCCAAACCCAAAGGATGTAAAGAAATATTTGGGGGAATTTTTAATGGATGAACGTGTTATAGATTTACCGCTACTGGCGCGTACGTTATTGGTAAAAGGTATTATTTTAAATACGAGGCCTAAGGCTTCTGCCGCTGCTTACAAGAAAATTTGGTGGGAGGAAGGTTCGCCTTTAATTGTACTGTCAGAACGACTTCAAGAAAAACTTCGAAATAAAGTAGATTATCCTGTTGCATTAGCCATGCGTTATGGAAGTATGACAATTAAAAAAGGATTACAAGAATTGGTAGACAAAGGATGTACTGAAATAAAAACCGTTCCATTGTATCCACAATTTGCTATGGCAACTACAGAAACAATTGATGTAAAAGTAGATGAGCTGGTTGCTGAATATTTTCCTGAGGTAAAAATTACAAGAACACCTGCATTTTATCATCGTAAAGATTATATAGATGTACTTTCTAAAAGTATTGGTGAAGTTTTAAACGATTTAGATTACGAGCATATTCTTTTTAGTTATCATGGCGTGCCAGAACGACATATTAGAAAAAGTGATATTACCAATGGCAACTGTAAAATGAATGGAAAATGTTGCTTTAAAAAAGGTAGTAAGCAGCATGAGTTTTGTTACCGTCATCAATGTGAAATTACAACGGTAAATGTTGCTAAAAAACTAGGCTTAAAAAATGGAACTTATTCTACAACGTTTCAATCTAGACTTGGATTTGATCCATGGTTAAAACCATATACAGATCGTACGATTGAAAGAATGGGAAAGGAAGGCATTAATAAAATGGCTATTGTAACGCCTGCTTTTGTGAGTGATTGTTTAGAAACTTTAGAAGAAATTGCCATGGAAGGTGAGGAAATTTTTCACGAAATGGGAGGTAAAGAATTCACTGTTATTCCGTGTCTTAATGAGCGCGATGATTTTGCTCAAGTACTTGCAAATATTGCTGACGAATGGGTAAATGCTGAAACTATAGCCAAATAATGGCAAAAGTGTCTTCACAAGATTTAGGAACAGAATCCATTGGTAAATTACTGATAAGACAGGCTGTGCCTGCAGCTATTGGTATTTTGGTAATGTCTCTAAATATTTTAGTAGATACTATTTTTGTTGGAAATTGGATTGGCTCTACAGCCATTGCGGCTATAAATGTTGTGCTTCCGGTTTCCTTTTTTATTGCTGCTTTAGGTATGGCAATTGGTGTTGGTGGTTCTTCAATTATTTCGCGTGCTTTGGGCGCAGATAATAAGGCTAAAGCACTAAAAACGTTCGGTAATCAATTAACCCTCACATTTTTATTTACCATCACATTTGCGGTATTTGGTTTGTATTTTGTAGATACGTTAATTCCTGCATTTGGAGGAAAAGGAAATATTTTTGAACCTGCTAAAGTGTATTACGAAATTATACTTTATGGTGTTCCTATTTTAGGATTTGTAATGATGGGTAATAATGTTATCCGAGCAGAAGGTAAACCTAAATTTGCCATGTATGCGATGCTAATTCCATCTATTGGTAACTTAGTATTAGACTATCTTTTTATTAATGTTTTAGATTACGGAATGGCTGGAGCAGCTTGGGCGACTACAGGGTCTTATATTGTTTCTTTTCTATTTATATTTTGGTATTTTTTATCTAAACATTCTGAATTAAAAATTAACCTTTCGCATTTCGTATTCGATAAAACTATAGTGTCTGAAATAGGTTCTTTAGGTTTTGTAACCCTAGCAAGACAAGCAATAGTAAGCGTTACGTTTTTATTAGTAAATAACGCATTATATGATTTTGGAGGTGAAACCTCAGTAACAACTTATGCTATTGTTGGTCGATTAAGTATGTTCGCTTTGTTTCCTGTTTTTGGGATAACACAAGGATTTATTCCTATTGCAGGTTATAATTTTGGAGCAGGAAAATATGATCGAGTTAAAGAGGTTATTTTCACAGCTATAAAATATGCTACTATTTTAGGAACCATTGTTTTTATTGGCTTAATGGTTTTTCCTGAGATAATTACTAAATGGTTTACAACAGATGCGGATGTTATACGAGAAACGCCAAGCAATATGCGATGGACGTTTGCAGCTGTGCCTATTTTAGCGCTTCAACTTATTGGAGCAGCTTATTTTCAGGCTGTAGGTAAGGCTTTGCCAGCATTATTGTTAACCTTAACTAGACAGGCTATTTTTTTTATTCCTTTAATGTATATTTTACCACTGTATTTTGGGGAATTTGGTATTTGGTTGTCTTTTCCAATTTCAGATGTGCTTTCAACATTAGTAACAGGTTATTTTTTATATCGCGAAGTGAATTTAAATCTAAAATCTAAAACAACAGAGTAATTTTTAATCCGTAATTTTAGATTGACATAATTATTCAATTTTAAACACACTGTTTTTTATAATATGGAATATTACAATTACATAAAATCTTTACACCTCATTTTTGTTATTACGTGGTTTGCTGGTTTGTTTTACATTCCTAGATTGTTTGTTTATCAAATAGAAGCTTTCCATAAGCCATCACCAGATAAGGAAATATTAGGCAAACAACTAAAGTTAATGTCTAAGCGTTTGTGGTTTATTATTACTTGGCCTTCGGCAATTTTGGCAACCTTGTTTGCTGTTTGGTTAATGATTTTATTGCCAAGTTGGTTTCAACAAGGTTGGATGCATGTAAAGCTGCTTTTTGTTCTTTTGTTATTCATCTATCATTTTAAAACGCATCTATATTATAAGCAACTTCAAAAGGATGAGGTAAAAATAACCTCTAATTTTATGCGTATTTGGAATGAAGGCGCAACTTTTATATTGTTTGCCGTGGTTTTTCTAGTGATTCTTAAAAACTCTATCAATTGGATTTTTGGAATTTTAGGTCTACTTGTTTTAGGTGTCTTAATTATGTTAGGCTTCAAATTGTATAAAAATATTAGGTCCAAAAATCCTGAAGCCTAATTTAAACTCTAGTAAAACAGAGTTTTTAAATACTTGGTATTTATAATTTGAGAATTGGCCTTCGCATTTTTGGATTGATTATTGCTATATTTAAAACTTATAATTCAGAATTAAAAGATACCCATTTGCATGGGCATTTCTATGAATAAAAAACGTCTTTCCTTAAGAGCTCGCATCATTTTAAACATGGTACTTTTGGTACTAGTGGCTTCAGTTTTAATAGCTGCTGTTACTATATATCAATATAGAGAAGAAGCGAAGGATTATCACAGAGAACGTTTAGAGCGTAAGGAAAAAGCGATAAAACAGAGCATTGATTTTGTTATACGTGAAACCACATATCCTGTTACAACAGAGAATGTTCCATTAATTTTTAAAGATGAAATTTTTGATATTGATGCTATTCATAATCTTCAGATTAATTTATACGATTTAGATGGTCAATTACTCAAAAGTTCAAAACGTACTATCCAAAGAGATACGACAGATACATGTCTAAATCCCGAAATATTAAATACCTTATCTAATACATTAGAGCATCGTTATGTGGTGAAAAATGTTGAAGCCGGACAAACATTTCAGTCGTCTTACACTTATATAACGGATGAGAAGTTTAAGACTTTGGCGATTCTAAATTTACCTTATTTAGAGAATGATGATTTTTTAAATAAAGAGCTAAAAGAGTTTTTATTGCGTTTGGCTTTGGCTTATGTGGTGTTAATTCTCGTTGCTATTATTTTTGCTTATTTTATATCTAAATTCATAACCAAATCACTGAGAACCATTAGTGATAAGATGAATGAAACACGATTAGAAAAACGGAATAAAAAAATACAAATAGAATCCACTAGTGCAGAAATTGAAGCATTAGTTAATGCTTATAATAGTATGATTGATGAGCTAGAAGCCAGTGCTGTGGTTTTGGCGACTAATGAGCGTGAGCAAGCTTGGCGAGAAATGGCAAAGCAAGTAGCGCATGAGATTAAAAATCCTCTAACACCAATGCGATTAACGGTTCAAAGTTTTCAGCGTAAGTTTAATCCAGAAGATGAAAACATCCATCAAAAGGTTAATGAATATAGTAATACATTGATTCAGCAAATTGATATTATGAGTTCTATAGCTTCAGCATTTTCTAATTTTGCTAAAATGCCAGCGCAAAAAAGTGAAAACTTAAACGTAGTGCATATTGTAAAATTAGCACTCGATATTTTTAATGAAAGCTATATTGAATTCTATTCTGAAGAGGAAGAAATCATTGCTAAATTTGATAGAACGCAGTTAATTAGAGTGGTTACCAATTTGGTGAAAAATGGTATTCAAGCAATTCCTAATGATGCGGAAAATCCAAAAATAGAAGTTCGTGTATTGAGTGAAAATGACAATGTTAGTATCACTATAGAAGATAATGGCTTAGGAATTGAAGAGGAAACAAAATCAAAAATATTTGAACCTAAATTCACCACAAAAACGAGTGGAATGGGCTTAGGTTTAGCGATGGTAAAAAACATTGTGGAAACTTATAACGGAAGTATTACCTTTACATCTCAATTAGGAAAAGGAACTATTTTTACGGTTACATTTCCTAAGAACCCATCAAATTCTGCTAACTCAGTGGTTTCTTAGCAACGAATATTAAGGTTATGTTTAACTTGAGGACTTGCAAAGAAACTTAGACTATTAAACAACAAGCTTCCCTTTTTTGTGGAAATAAAACATACTTAAAATG
>TARA_R110002050_G_scaffold257452_2_pt1 | contig 13013 bp, 10 predicted proteins | sample TARA_R110002050 | Tara Oceans TARA_R110002050 (sample SAMEA4396988) | marine metagenome | biome: Polar Biome; feature: [DCM] deep chlorophyll maximum layer (ENVO:01000326); material: water (ENVO:00002006), including particulate matter (ENVO:01000060) such as... | depth 25 m
GGTAAAAGGTCTACCAACACAAATTAAACTTGTTGCTAATTCTCTAAATTTAGGAGAGTTATCTACACAAGTATCTGAGATAGATCCAGAATGACGAAAAATTTTAGCCCTTAATGAAACTCCAGGTGTTCCAACAATATTATCATTTGAGTTTCTTGCAAAATCAGAATAAGTAATGATCCAACCTGCCGAAGGTGGAACACCTACTAACCTTCTTGTAAAGCTTCTAACATATTCAAATACAGATTCAGGACTTCGATTTGCACAACTAAAATTACCAGGTGCTGATGGACAGTCAGGAGATAAATCTCCATTTCTTACGACAGTCCACTGCGAAGTAGGTATAATAGTAGGTGGTTGTCCTACAGTTGGATAGTTATGAATTCTTATTACTCCTGATTGCTCAGGAGCAATATTTGCTCCTTGACAATCCCTATATACTTTGAATTCAAATTTATAGTCTCCGTTTGAAAGACACTCCCACGTAATTTCACCACCCATAATATGAGAGGCTTTACTGTCAAAAGAACTAAATACAACAAGAGAAAGAAAGGCAATAAAAAAGTATATTTTTTTCATGAAAAGTGCTTAATCATAACAGGCAACTAAAGTAAGAATTTTACAGACGTTAACAAGAATGTGATAGTTGCTTGTTAAAAAAGAAAAATGAATGAGATTTCCTTACTTTTGGCATCACATTTAATCGCTTAATTTTTATTTATGGATTTAAAAGGCATCATTTCTATTTCAGGTAAGTCAGGTTTATCTAAAATCGTTTCTCAAAGCAGAGGAGGATTGATTGTTGAGTCGCTAGAAGATGGGAAACGTTTTGCAGTACATGGTTCTGAGCGTGTAAGCTCATTGGAAGACATTAGTATTTATACCTACGAAGAAGATTTATTGTTGACCGAAGTTTTTGAAGCAATGTTTAAAAAAGCGGAAGGAAAACAAATTTTATCGCATAAATCCAGTGCTGAAGAATTGCGTGCTTACCTTAAAGAAGTGCTTCCAAATTACGATGAAGAACGCGTTTACACTTCTGATATTAAGAAATTGGTTCAATGGTTCAATATCTTAATCGATAAAAAATTATTGAGCATTACCAAAGAGAAAAAAGTAGCTGATAAAGAGAAAAAAACGGAGACAAAAGAAGTTAAAAAGACAACCGCGAAAACTAAAAAACCGGCTCCTTCCAAAAATGCAGGAAACGCCAAACCAAAAGCTGCTCCTGTAAAGAAAACAGCTACTAAAGCTTCTTCAAAAGGCAAATAATCTTCTAAATTGCTTAGCATAAACTCTTCTTAACCTTTTTTAGCTCTGTTAACCTTGATTTAATAAAATGAAAGTCAATTCACTCAGAAAAAAAAGAGAATTCGTAACTCCCGATTTAATTTTCGAATGGGAGAAAGTCAAGCCGTATTACATTGATTTAAAAGAACGCAAAATTTCAACTGTTGCTGATTTAGAAATATGGCTGAAAGATCGAAGTGAGCTGAGCGCTGTATTAGAAGAGGAGTTTGCATGGCGGTATATTCGGATGAATATTGACACTGAGAATGATGAATATCAAAAAGAATTTCAGTTTTTCGTTCAAAACATCAACCCAAAAATTGCTCCTTATGAAAATGAGCTCAATAAAAAATTAGTCGATTGTGAACAATCAAAATCACTAAAGGGAAGTGCCTATAAGATTTTACTCAGAGGAGTTAAAAAGGAATTAAAATTATTTAGAGAAGAAAACATCCCACTCTTCACCAAGTTGGAAGAAGAAAGTCAAAAATTCGGTGCCATTACTGCAAAAATGACCATTGAAATTGACGGAAAAGAACTAACCCTTCAAGAAGCTGCTAAGTTTTTAAAGAGTACTGATCGAGCAAAAAGGGAGCAAGTCTTTAATTTAATGAATGAAAGGCGCTTAAAAGATACAGCTGCTCTCGACGACTTATTTAATGAGCTGATTCGAACCAGACAGAAAGTTTCTGATAATGCAGGTTTTGAAAATTATAGAGACTACATGTTTCAGGCAATGGGAAGATTTGATTATACTTCTAAAGATTGCTATCAATTTCACGAAGCTATCAAGAAAAAAGTGGTTCCCTTGTCGAATGAAGTTGAATTAAAACGCAAAGAACTTTTACAGCTAGATGATTTAAGACCTTGGGATTTAAGTGTTGATATTTCAGGAAAAGCTCCATTACAGCCATTCGAAACAGCTGATGAATTAGTTTCAAAAACCATTCAATGTTTCAATCAAATTGACCCTTTTTTTGGTGAATGCATTGAAGAAATGCACAATAACAAGCACTTAGACCTTTCATCCAAAAAAGGAAAAGCTCCCGGAGGATTTAATTATCCCCTTTATGAATCTGGTTACCCTTTTATATACATGAATGCAGTAGGTACTCCAAGAGATGTTACCACCATGGTTCACGAAGGTGGTCATGCCATTCATTCAATTTTATCTCACCATTTAGAATTAGTTGATTTTAAAAACCTTAGTTCCGAAATAGCTGAATTAGCCTCCATGAGTATGGAATTAATCAGCATGGATTATTGGTCTATTTTCTATCCAAACCCAGATGATTTAAAAAGAGCAAAAAGAGATCAATTATTAGATATTTTAAATACTTTGCCTTGGGTTGCAACCATCGACAAATTTCAACATTGGATTTATACCAATAAAACCCACAGTGTAGAAGAGCGTAGCGAATTTTGGTTGTCATTGCTTGATGAGTTTGGAAGTTCAGTAGTTAATTGGAGCGGTTTTGAGAAAACGCGTAAAAATCAATGGCAAAAACAATTGCATTTATTTGAAGTGCCTTTTTATTACATAGAATATGGCATGGCTCAATTGGGAGCAATAGCAATTTGGAAGAATTTTCGAGAAGATCCAAAAAAAACAATTGAAGATTACAAAGCAGCATTGTCTTTAGGTTACACCAAAACAATTCCCGAAATATATCAAGCCGCAGGCATTCAATTCGACTTTTCTGAAAAATATGTCGATGAATTAATTCAGTTTGTACATCAAGAGATTTTAAAAACATTTTAACTATGAGCGACCATTCCATTCATGCCATTTCACCTATTGATGGCAGGTACCACCAAAAAGTAACAGAACTTAAACGCTATTTTTCTGAAGCCGCCTTGATTCGCTACAGAGTTCGTGTAGAAATTGAGTATTTTATTTCACTTTGTAAAATTCCATTACCTCAGTTAAAAACGATCACGGAAGCTGATTTTTTAAGTTTAAGAAAAGTGTATGTGGACTTCAATGATCAGGATGCTCTTGAGGTTAAAGAAATTGAGAAAGAAACCAACCACGATGTAAAAGCAGTTGAATATTTCATTAAGCGAAAATTAGAAGGTACTTCTTTCAAGGATAAATTGGAATTCATTCATTTTGGATTAACATCTCAAGACATTAATAACACGGCCATTCCACTTTCTTTAATGGATGCTGTCGAAGATGTTTATTTGATTGAATTGAATGAAGTGATCTCTGAGTTGAATGCATTTTCGATGGAATGGAGCGAAATACCCATGCTTGCTAGAACTCATGGTCAACCTGCCTCCCCTACTCGCTTGGGAAAAGAAATCATGGTGTATGCTGAGCGCTTAAAAGAGCAATACAATGCACTGCTCGACACGCCATTTTCTGCAAAATTCGGAGGAGCAACTGGAAATTTCAATGCCCATCATGTTGCCTTTCCTGATATTGATTGGGTTGAGTTTGCCAATGAATTTGTAAACGATACACTAGGTTTATTTCGATCTCAAACAACTACGCAAATAGAGCATTACGATAATTTAGCCAGATTATTTGATGCCATGAAAAGAATCAACACCATTCTAATCGACTTGAATCGAGATTTATGGTCTTATATTTCAATGGATTATTTCAAACAGCGAATCATTTCAGGAGAGGTTGGTTCTTCTGCAATGCCGCACAAAGTCAACCCGATTGATTTTGAAAATTCTGAAGGAAATCTCGGAATTGCAAATGCGCTATTTGAGCACTTATCGGCTAAATTACCATTGAGTCGATTACAAAGAGATTTAACTGATTCTACAGTCTTAAGAAACATTGGGGTTCCCATTGCTCACACTTTAATTGCGATCAAATCTTTACAAAAAGGATTGGGCAAACTGCTAATTAATGAAGCTAAAATAAAGCAAGATTTAGAAGAGAATTGGGCGGTTGTAACTGAAGCAATTCAAACAATTTTACGAAGAGAAAATTATCCAAAACCATACGAGGCATTAAAAGAGCTTAGCAGAACAAATCAAAAGATTGATGAAAAAGCTGTACAGCAATTTATCAAGCAACTTGAGGTGAGTGAGTCAATAAAAAAAGAATTACTTGCAATTACTCCATTTAATTATACAGGAGTAAAACTGCTTTAGAAAATAATTCTTCAGCTTAAAGTTTAGATGATTAACTAATCGAATTTTAATTATCTTGTGAATCTTAATTAAATACGGTGAATTCATATCAAAAACTTTCCTTAGAAGAATTAGAGCAATTGATTTTGCCGACTTTTTTCGCTCCAATTGAGCTAAAAATTAAGCAACAAATTTCTTTACTCGAAGAAGCTAAAAAGCTTTACCAATCATACTACGATCGTTTAGAAAGAATTGATAGTGCCAATGAAACAAGCAAATTAATTAACGAAACGAATTGGCTAAAAGAATCGCTCTATGATTTATTGGAAAAAGACTTTCCAAATTTAAATGGAAACACTATAGAAGAAACATTTAATGAATTTTTTAGATCATTAAATACGCATTTCGATACATTGCCGGAGGTAATAAGTAAAGAACAAAAGCCTGAGCGTTTTATAGCACAATACAACGACTCAAATGCTTTAAAAATCAAGAAAAAGTTTAAAAATGCAGTATTTTATGGCTCTAAACTTCCTTTTCACTTTATCAACTTATTTAGAAAAGAGAAAAAACCTCTGAAAAGGTGGAAGCACAAAGTTCCTGTTCATTCTATTTCCAAACATTTATTTTTAAATCAATTTTTACTTCAATCAGTTTCCTATCACAATAGTTTACTTCAAATAAGCTGCGAAGCGCTGAATGTAAAATGGTTGATTGAAAAAGAAATTAATTTGGCATTTAATGCCTTTTTAGAATCAGATCAAAAAGAGGTTAAAACCCTTGTAAGTGATGTCAAAAAAATTGCTGAAAAAGATAGGATTAATCAATTAATAGAAACGCTTACCGATCAATTAGACCAATGGAAAACTGAAGCAAAAGGTACGGTTTTAGAACTTTACAAAAAGCATACTGCCTATATTGAAAAAGTAAATACTATTGAATTAAGTAGTAAAGAATTTTCAAGCACAAAACTGGCAAATGAACGAGACCTTTACAAGCGAAAATTTCAACAAATCAATAATGGTTGGAGAAACACCTTATTTGCTCAGATAGATGATTTTCAAGTAGATATTGAATTACATCAGATTAAATATGTGAGTTTACTCCAGTTTTCTTTGCTGCAAAAGAGCTACCAAAGTCGACTTAATAAAGTTATAGAAAAGCACTTAAGCTTAATTGAACTAGAACTGGATTTGGTGCTACATTCAATTCAAAAAAATCAAAACAATAAAAACTTTATTAATGAACTTCAAAGAGATCGGCAGAACCTAATTATAAAGCTTGAAAGACAAATTATTCCTCAAACCGTAGAAGCGATTTACAATCAGAATTTCTCGAACTTACTCGAACGTCTTGAAGTTAGAATCGAGGAGCAGATTGATCAAATGAAAGATAAAAGGCTGATTTATTCAGAAGATGTTTACGATCGTCCGATTAACAAGTCTGAACTCAGTCATTTTAACCCGAAAAGGCTCATTGAAATTGATATGTTCAATGAATTCAGCCAAAAATTAAAAGGCATCAAAACTTCCATTATAAAATTATTGGAGAAAACTGAGCTTAGTTTAGTCGATTTAGTAGGAATTTTAGATTACAACCTCGATGCAGCCATCAACTCTGTCGAAGAAGAAGGGAATGAAGCAAGTATCCATCAGCTTACTATGGAAGGAGTTGATCGAACAAAATCTAAAACAAATGCAGTTAAAGAGCAATTACTCGGTCTTGAATCACTTTTAAATATAAAACTCAAAAAAGTAGTTGAAGAGTTCAACATTAGTTTAATTAAGCTTACTGAGAATGAAAATATTACAAACCTTAGAGTTCAACTTGCAAAAGCTGAAACATTAAAGAAAACGAAAGATTATCGAAAAGCAATCAAGAAAAAGATTCTAAACATTCTTCCTTTAGCACTTCGTTTTTTGCGTTTGAAATACCGAAAAATTGAGGCTCTTTCTCAAAAATTTGGAAAGAAAGTTGGACTATTAGAGCTCGAAAAAGAACTTACTCCCGAACTCAGCGATTTTTTATTACAAACTGAACTAGCTACTGCAAAACTACCATATGTTTATAGGAGACTCTATAGAATTAGACCCACAGAAGAAGAAGTGTTTTTTGAGGCTAGAAATAAAGAGCTCAATTTACTTTCAAACTATTATCAAAATTGGAAAAACAATAATTTTTCCGCTACAGCAATAATTGGTGAAAAAGGAAGTGGTGCAAGCAGTTTGGTCAATTTCTTTTTAAAAGAAATTGACCAATCAACTGTGATTCGAAAAAAACTCACCAATAATAAGTTCACAGAAGTTCATTTTTTCAACTTTTTTAATGAACTGCTTGGGAAAGAAAATCTTAACAGTGTTGAGTCAATTGCTGAAGAGCTGAACAGTGGAAACTATTCTCTAATAATTTTAGAAGATTTACAGCATTTCTACATTAAAAAAATTCAGGGTTTCACTGCCTTGAACATGCTATTTGAACTTATTTCAAAAACTGAAAAGAAAGTTTATTGGTTGGTTGAGTTTACGGTTTATGCATGGAAATATCTAGAGAAATCTGTTTCTATCAATAAGTATTTCAAATATTCCATTCTTCTTCAGCAAATGTCTGAAGAGCAGATTGTAAAAATTATTATGAAGCGCCACCGAGTTAGTGGTTATGATTTTCAGATTGATTCGAGCAATCTTAGCACTTCTGAAAAAAGAAAAATTAAAAAGTTGGAAGAGGAAGAAAAAGATGCCTATCTCAAAGAAATTTACTTTAAGGCGCTCAATCGTTTTGCAGAAAATAACATCAGTCTTGCACTTTTGTATTGGATTAGATCAACCAAAAAAGTTGAAAACAATGTTATCACCATTGGAATTTTAAAGAACTTAAACTTCAATCTGATCAATACGCTTCCAGATGAAAGTGTATTTACCTTGCACGCTTTGTTGCTGCACGATAGTCTGACAGTTGAGGATCATGCACAAATTTTTAACAATGACTTGCTTCAAAGCAGATTGAGTTTAATGGTGTTAGTCGACAAAGGAATTTTAGTTCAAGATGAAAATCGTTATCAAATTAATCGTTTGCTATACAGACAAGTAGTAAATGTTTTGAGTAATAAAAATATTCTACATTAGTCCTTGTGAAATGAGCACAAAATTGAGAAGAAGTTTAATTCAAGCTATGAAAAATAAGGCCTTACTATTTCTTTTATTATTTCAAATGAGTGTTTTTGCTCAGGTGCCTTTCGAAGGTGATAGTTTGCCAAGAAAAGGTATTCAAGAAATTTTAGTTGATAGTTCTAAGCTTGAAGCAGATCCTAAAAAGGCTGTAGAAGAAGCTTCTCCAGTTCTTGATATTGCTCAAGAAAAAACAGCAGCCGAAACCTTAAAAGTAGTTGTTCGAGATACAATTCGCGAAACTAAAGTCGAAAAGCTTTTTGATAAACCCGATAAAGAAAAAGACAGTGAGAATGTTTCTCCACTTAAAACACTTGGAGAAATTCTCTCATTTCAAAAAATATTTTGGACGATTTTCATTCTTTTGTTTGCCTATTATTTTTTAAAAATAATCTCACTTGTTATTGATCGATGGTCTAAACGATCTCCACAAAGAAGCGCTATTTTAAAGAAAACGCTACCAATCATAAAACTTGCAGGTTGGATAATTGCCATTATCTTAATTGAACAAACTGTTATACAACTTCCATCTGAAACGCTCTTTGCATTATTGGCCTCTGCCGGTATAGCCATTGGTTTTGCCGCCCAAGACATGCTAAAAAACATTTTTGGAGGGATCATGATTCTTTTTGATCGCCCTTTTCAAATTGGCGATAAAATCGAAGTGGGTGAATACTATGGTGAAGTCAAGGAAATTGGTTTACGTTCTACTCGGATTATTACACCTGATGATTCTTTGGTATCCATTCCAAATGCAGAAGTAGTCAACAAAGCTGTATCGAATGCAAATGGTGGTGAAAATAACTGCCAAGTTGTTGCTGAAATTTACTTACCTGAAAATATAGACACCAAACTTGTGAGAAAAATTGCGGAAGAGTCCGCTCAAACTTCGAGATATATCTACATCAATAAACCCATTACGGTATTGTTCTTTCATGAGGTAAATAAAGATAAAACATATTTAAAAATGCGATTGAAAGCGTATGTTTCAGACTTGAGGAATGAATTCAAATTCAAAAGTGACATGACAGAAGTATTCATTCAAGAACTAATAAAAAGAGGTATTTTAAATAATACCAATAAATAAAGATGGAAATTGATTTTGATATTTTAATTGATTTTGCTGAGAAATACAGAAATACACTGCTAAGTATATTCGTTATTATCTCACTGTTTATATTAGCAAAGTTAAGTAGAAGAGCACTTAAGCGACATTTTTTAAAAAACTCCCAAGCAGGTTTTGATAAGACAAATTACCAGTTTCTTAACAACGGTATGAGCTTTGTTTTTTTAATCATTGGTTTGATACTGGTGTTCAATATTATTCCGTCCTTAAAAGCTGTTGGAATTACACTTTTTGCAGGTGCAGGTATCTTTGCAGCCATTATTGGATTTGCATCACAAGCAGCTTTTTCAAACATTATTAGTGGAATATTCATCGTCATTTTCAAACCTTTTAGAATTGGGGATATTCTTCAATTACAAACTGAAAAAAGATGGGGAATTGTTGAAGACATTACCCTTCGTCATACAGTCATTAAAAGTTTTCAAAATGAGCGTTACATTGTTCCAAATTCTAAAATTAGCGATGATACTATTTTAAATGCCTCAATTGGAGAAAGTAAAACCTGTATGTTTTTAGAAATGGGAATCAGCTATGACAGTGACGTGGACCTTGCAATAAAAATCATGCAAGAAGAAGCTGAAAAACATCCGAATTTAATCGATAACAGAGATGAAGAAAAATTAAATGATGGAACACCTTTAGTAATTGTTCGATTGATTGGTTTTGGTGATTCATCGGTTAATTTGAGAGCATATATATGGGCTGAAGATTTTATAAAAGGTTTCATAATGCAAACAGATTTATTCAAATCCATAAAAAAACGCTTTGATAGTGAAGGAATCGAAATACCTTTCCCCTATCGAACCATAGTATATAAAAATGACCCCAAAAAGTAAAAAAACAATCTTTCCAAAAGTGAGTTTTAGACGCTTTTCTGAAAAAGAAAAGGTTCGGGAAACCATCGGACAAACACCCGGAAAACTTGTCTATACTGGACATAAAGCACCTGAAAAAACTCAAGTTGAACTGATTACTTTTAATGAAACAGAAGTTGAACAAAAATCTATAGAGGATATCAACGAAATTAAAATTAATGGAGTCAACAAAACCATTTCATGGCTAAATGTTGCAGGATTGAATAATTTAGACTTGATTCAATCCATTGGTGAAAAATTTCAGCTTCACCCACTTCTGTTAGAAGATGTCCTGCATGTTGATCAGCGACCGAAAATGGAGGATTTTGGCGACCATATTTTCTTTACCATTAAAATGTTTCACAATGTTAGTGAGAAAGGAATCGATTACGAGCATTTGAGTTTTGTATTGGGGAAAGATTGGGTTATTTCTTTTCAAGAGCTTCCTGAAGATCAGTTTGACATTATTCGAGAACGATTGATAACGGCTTATGGAAAAATCAGGCAGCGTGGAGCAGATTACTTATTTTATCGCTTCATTGATATCATTGTTGATCACTATTTCTTAATCCTCGACAGGGTTGCAGAAAAATTAGAGCAAATCGAAGAAGAGGTGATGGAAAAACCCAGCAATAAAACACTTCAAAATCTGCAATACAGCAGAAAAGAATTAATTCATTTACGAAGATCTATCTATCCGCTTCGGGAGTCAATTAATGGCCTAATAAAGGGCGAATCTTCTTTAATTAAAAAAGAAACGCATCGGTATTTAATGGATGCATACGATCATTGCATTCAAGTAATTGAATCTTTAGATACCTATAGAGAACTATTAAACGGAGTGATGGATTTGTACATGAACTCCGCAAGCAATCGAATGAATGAAATCATGAAAGTCTTGACAATTATGTCTACGATTTTTATACCACTCACATTTATTGCAGGAATTTACGGAATGAACTTCGAACACATGCCAGAGCTAAGTCTTTCCTACGCTTACCCCTTAATTTGGATACTAATGGTAAGCATTGTGATAGGCATGCTTATTATTTTTAGAAGAAAAAAGTGGCTCTAGCATTCACTAATTAACAAATTCCTTTATTAACAATTTTGACTTTTTTGTTAACAACTCTGTTGATAATGATTTAGCCTAGCTTTCTGGCTATTATTTATTAACCTATACTTTTGGATAATTAGTTAATCAACTATAAATCCAAAAAATATGTTCACCAAAATATTCGGCAAAAAGAGATTAAAAGAAGATAAATTAGCGAATATCTTCACGAATACTATTCTTCAGGCAGTTGATGATGGTTTTCCCGACATAGTTGGATTGGTAAAAGAATCTCCTGAATTTGTAATTACGCCTCAAATCGAAGCTAGTGAAGACAGTAAATTTGTATTAATTGTAATTGCTGCCAACTTGAAAGAGATTCCACGCCATTTACCTGCACACCAAGACAATCGTTTAATCAATCACATTATCACTAAACTTTCAGTAGTTTTTGGTGTAGATTTCGATAAGTTAGAAGGCATTCTTAGAGATTACCAAAGTTATTTGAGTCGAGTTAATCACCCTTCTAACAATAATTTATACGCCATGTCGAAGGCATTTTTCTTTAAATATGAATTGGGTCAATACCAAGAAGAATATTTTAGAAATATGAATTCACCCAATCCACTTTTCTTAAAGCGACTTGACGAGGCTATGAATGTATTTCTTTACAACTGGAAAGAAACTTCAGAAAATTACCACCTAGTCGAGTAGTAATTTCTTGATGGAATCTCTAAATAATACCAAAGTAGTATTAGAATGAGACATCCGTTTTTATTGTCGAAGTAGTTTATTCTTAGCGCTCTTAGCGAAATAACTTTGCGCACTTTGCGAGAAATGGAGTAAAAGTTTCACTCAAAGCACGCTATGAAATAGTGCCATTATAAAATATAACTAACCCACCATTTGCTCAGCATAGGTTTTATAATCCAATTTAGAAGGACTAGCAATCAAAAATAAGGTACTGTTTTCATTCGCAACAAAAACAAGTTCGTCTGAATCTTTCACAATGAAGTAATCATCTTGTTCTAATTCGTTGTCTTGAACCTTGAGTTTTCCACTAATAAGGTATAGTGAATAAACTTTATTCGAATCAAGAGGTAAATTAAACTTTCCTGTTTCAAAATCTAGTTGATTAATTTCGATTCCTTCAGTATCCATTTGAAGTGGAGAAGCATTTCCTTTAAAAACTTTCTTAGTATATCCTTCATGTTGCTCAATAGGAAAAACTTCATGCGGATAATCATCATAAGAAGCTGGTTTAGAAAGTGTCATTTCTAAATTTGGATCAAACCAAATTTGAAACATGTGTGCTCCTGCATTAATTTTTTCTGAATGAGAAATGCCATTTCCGGCACGAATAATTTGAGCCGCTCCTTTATTGAGGGTTTTCCATTCATTTCCAGCTGTGTCAAAATGCGCAATTGAGCCTTCAATTACAAAAGACATAATTTCAAAGCCTTGATGAGGATGCAAACCAATGGTGCTTCCTTTGTCTGACCAAGCATGCGCCCAGTAGAATAAACTTGAATAAGGCTTTAAATGCCCACCCTCCCTAGGAAAACCAATGGGTTTGTTTTCTAAAATTTCACCACCATTAAATTGGCCTCTAGCTTGTTGATTCTTTTTTATGATTTCTATTTTCATGTTTCAAAATTAAGAATTAAAAAAATGCATAAAAAAAAGGGAGTCCTTTTGGAACTCCCTTTAAATTGAAATATAAAAAATGATTACATATCGTATTCTTCAATACCGTAAACCATTTTAACTTGTTCGTAATCGTTAACATCGATACCTTCAATCAAAGAAGTAGAAGGAATTACTACAACTTTAAAATTTCTATCACCTGGGTATACTGCACCTGGGGTTACATTAGCATTAAAACTATTTGTACCACTTAAATGAACTTCACCTACGTTATAACCAAATTGAAAGGTTAAAGTAGCAGGATTACCTCCAAGGAAAGCAATGTAGGAAAATGGTAAAGCCTCCCAAGAAGTACTATCTGTTCTCTTTTGATATACATGAACAGCACCATTATCAACAACAGCTTGTGTTACAGCAGGCACGTTTAAGGTATCTCTTAGAACAGGTCCTGCAGTCCAATCAGCAACCATTACAGTGTAATTAGAAGGTTGAACATTTGCATTTCCTGGAGCACCAGCGGGTCCTTGTTCACCATCATCACCACTACAAGCAGTAAAAGTTAATCCCATAATTACGATTGCTGCAAGAGCAGCTTTAATTTTTTTAATTTCCATAGTTTTTAAAATTTTATTTATGACAGTTGCCAAATATAGTATATTATATTTAATATTCCCTTAACATTAAAAAAAATATCAAAACAAGATACATTACATGATAAAGTACGATAAATAAAAAAAAATTGAAATTAAAATTTATACTTTAAATATAATAGTTGCTATATA
>TARA_R110002050_G_scaffold54590_1_pt1 | contig 13007 bp, 18 predicted proteins | sample TARA_R110002050 | Tara Oceans TARA_R110002050 (sample SAMEA4396988) | marine metagenome | biome: Polar Biome; feature: [DCM] deep chlorophyll maximum layer (ENVO:01000326); material: water (ENVO:00002006), including particulate matter (ENVO:01000060) such as... | depth 25 m
AATTTCGTTATATTTATAGGTGCTAACAGAATTTTTTAAATAGCGTAGTTACCTTCCTTTTAATAATACAAAACCCCAAGAGAATGAATTTTATAGACTATTATAAAGTATTGGGAATTGATAAAAACGCCACTGATAGTGATATAAAAAAAGCTTATCGGAAACTAGCGCGTAAATATCATCCAGACGTAAATCCCAATGACAAGGAAGCTGAAAGGAAATTCAAAGAAATAAATGAAGCTAATGAGGTATTGAGTCATGTTGAAAATAGAAAAAAATATGACAAATACGGTAAAGACTGGAAACATGCTGAAGAATTTGAAAAAGCCAAACAGCAACAACAATCACAAAGGCAATCTTATCAACAAGGTTCTTCTGGCGAGGGGTATTCAGATCAGGATTTTTCAGATTTTTTTGAATCTATGTTCGGTGGTACAAGATCGTCTTCAAGACAAGGCAGGAATGTTCAATTTAAAGGACAGGATTTTAATGCAGAACTACAGTTAAATCTAACCGACGTTTATAAAACGCATAAGCAAGAATTAACCGTTAATGGCAGTAAAATAAGACTAACTATTCCTGCAGGAGTGGAAAATGGTCAAATAATAAAAATAAAAGGAAAAGGCGGTAATGGTATAAATGGTGGTCCCAATGGGGATTTGTACATAAAATTCACCATAAATAATCATACGCAATTTAAAAGAGATGGAAACAATTTATACACCCATGTCGATTTAGATTTATATACGTCTCTTTTGGGAGGAGAAACGACTATAGATACCTTTAATGGGAAGGTTAAACTAAATGTTAAACCAGAAACCCAAAACGGGACCAAAGTAAAATTAAAAGGAAAAGGATTTCCTGTTTATAAAAAAGAAGGTCAGTTTGGTGATTTAATTATTACGTACAACATTAAAACACCGACTCATTTAAGCGATAAAGAAAAAGAGCTATTCAAAGAATTACAAAAAATAAGATAGTTATGGATGCAAAAAACTTAATACAAATACAGACCCTTTGTTCGCATTATAACCTTGAATTTTCGTTTTTTGATGAATTAAAGAATATAGGACTGATTGAAATTGAAATCGTTGAACAAAAACAATACATTCATCAAGACCAAATAGGAAATCTTGAAAAAATGATAAGACTGCATAACGAGTTAAACGTTAACCTAGAAGGCATTGATGTGGTTTTTAATCTTTTGGATAAAGAGCGAGAATTGCGGAATGAATTAAATGCGTTAAAAAATAGATTACGACTTTATGAAAACGATTAAAAAAACTAATTTTTTTATATCATGGTAGAACAAATAATTACTTCGGAAAAAAACATTTTAGCTATTGAAGTTATTGATGGATTTACGGAAACTGACGAAAAAATATGTCAAAAATTTTTTCAAGAAAAGTTGGATCAAGGATTAAAACAAGTCCATATTCTAGTGAAATTAGACGAACTAAAAATTAGTAAAACTAGCGTTAAAACCTTTATGGAAGATGTTATATTTGCTTTGAGGAATTATAAAAAAATGGGACATCTTGCCATAGTAGCACATTCAAACATACTAAAAGCTTTGGTCCCTATTGATAATTTGTTTTTTCAAAGAGCCAAAGAAGGACGACTAGAGCGCTATTTTGATGTGTCTCAGATGGATGAAGCCATGGCGTTTGTTTCTGAAACGGCAACTAGCTAATAAACTTCAATAGTCAATAATTATAAGTTTTGAGAATTATTATTATTCTCTTAGACACATTTTTGAAATAGTTAAAAATTAATAAATGGAAAATTTTTGGGATATGCGTTTTAAACAAGACGCGTATGTTTATGGCACGTTGCCTAATGCTTTTTTTAAAGAAGCTATTGATAGGTACAAGCCAACAGGAAAACTATTGTTGCCAGCAGAAGGAGAAGGACGTAATGCAACCTATGCCGCTAAAACAGGTTTAAATGTGTATGCTTTCGATACCAGTATTGAAGGTAAAAATAAAGCCATGAAATTAGCAGAGCGCAATAATGTGAGCATTAATTATGAAGTGGGAGATTTTTTTAATCTTGAATTACTTAATGAAACATTTGATGCGGCTGCACTCATTTTCGCTCATTTCTCACTTGATATTTTGCAAGATTATCATAAAAAAGTGGTCGAATTATTAAAACCTAACGGACTTATTATTATTGAGGCCTTTAGCAAAAATCATATAGAATTTCAAAAGGTAAACCCATTGGCTGGTGGACCGAAAAATATAGATATGCTATTTTCAAAAGAAACTATTGCAAGAGATTTTCCTAATTTTGAGATTCTTAAATTAGACGAAATGGAAGATACGCTTAAGGAAGGTGAATTTCATAACGGTAAGGCTAAACTTATTAGGTTTATAGGAAGGAAGACGGTTTAATTTAAATTTTTAAAATTGCCGAGGTTAAAACAAACAAACTATGGTTAGCTTTAATGTTATAAGCTTCTAAACGATATTCTAAACCGGTTTGCAATTTTAAATCTTCAGTTAATTGCCAACCTATTTGAAAGGTGACTCTTTGATCTATGGCTGGTGTGCTTGTTTTACTCAAACTTAATAAAGACTCCAAAGCTCCAACAAAATAAGCTTCTCCAATATCAAGTTTTTGACCATTTAACGGAAAATCTATTGCAAAACGATACCGTTGTCTAAAAATAGTTCTTGTATCTATAATACGCTGTTCAGTTCTAAAACGATGTCCGTACCGAATACCTAACTTTTGTATTTTATAATTAAATTGTTGTGTAAAACGTATTTCGTTTTTACCAGATTCAAACACATCCCTGTTTCGATAAAATACACCAAAACTTAAAGTGTGATTAAAGTTTAATTTTAAAGTTGAAAAGTGAAAGATATCTACTTGTTGTTGCTTGTATTGAATGGTTGCATCACGATATAAAAAATATCGAGATCTAGCTGTAAAGTTTATACTATATGTGTCCGAGATATCATGGTTTACGCCAAAAACAGATTCACCTAAAGTAATAAAATCATTTTGGGCTTTTGATATTAAACCGGCAAATAATAGAACTAAGAATAAGAGAGTTTTAATATAGCGCATATTCGTATGAAGATGATGAAACAGGTCTTGATTTTTCAAATTCACCATTACTTTTAAAGGTAAACTCTTTTAAAAGGTGTTTTCCATTACTTTTTATGTCTGCAATAATCTCAAAATATGTGTTTTTATTTATGGAATCATCAAGGACAAAATTGATAAATTGCAGGTCGTTAGTATGTGAAGCATTAATATATTGTTTTTGTATTTTAATAAATCTAACGTGGTCAAAATGGGTATTGAAGTAATTTAATATAGTTTCAAATGATACTTTAGGAATATCTTTTTTCTTTATAAGGACTTCAACGTCTTCTAAAATGCCATTCGCATCAAATTCAACACTGTAATGTTGCTTTTTGTATTTAAATTTAGCTTCAAAACTCAGTTTATCACCATCAGATTCTCTATAAAACCTCTGGTTTTTTAATTTATGTGGAAGCTTGTTAAAATACTCTTGGGCTACTTTAGGAAATTCATTAACCTTTACACGCTCTTCTTGTTCATTCTTTGTTTGCGAAACAACGAAAGAATAGCAACATAAAAATAAAACACTGGTTAGCAGTTTAAACGTCATTATATATTAATGAATTAAATTCAATCGTAAAATTGAAAAAAAATATTTAAAAAAGTGTAATAATCGTTAACTTCTACCACTAATCTTTAAAAACAGTGTTTGAGTAACGATTTTTATATATCGTCCATTTTACCCTATTCCGGAATAATAATTAAAATATGTAGGGCTTATACCGATTCGCAAGAAGATTTCGAAGATTATTATCAAGAGGTCTGTTTGCAAATATGGAGAAGTCGAGATAAATTCCGTGGAGACGCTAAATGGTCTACTTGGATATATAGGTTAACGCTAAACATATGCTTAACATTAATCAAGAAAAAGAAAAGACATCGTGAGCATTACGATTCAGATTATACGATTCAAAATGAAATTGTAGAGGATGAACATACCTTTTCAGATGAATCACTTAACCTATTATACGATGCAATCAAACAATTATCAGAAATTGACAGAGCCGTTATTCTGCTTTATCTTGAAGAAAAACCAAATAAAGAAATTGCCGATATAATTGGAGTTACTCCAAATAATATAGGTGTTAGAATTAATAGAATTAAAGAACGATTAAAAAAAATACTAGATGGAAAAATCAATTGAATCAATTTGGAAAGAAGGATTTTTAGATAGCAACGCTATGGTAGCACCAAAGTTAAATAATCTTTACAATCAAAAGTCCATTCATATTATTGATAAATTTAAAAGGATGTTTAAAATAAATCTGATTGCACTAGTTGTATTTTCTTTTATTATTTTAATAGTATCTTTTTTTTCAAAAATTCCTGTCATGGGAATACTAATGTTCATTCTTTTTAATGTTATAGTTATTGTAAATAAAAGGCTGTTTAAGGGCTTGAATACTATAGATAAAAACGTGAGCAGTTATGAATACCTTAAGGCTTTTGATACGTGGATGAAAGATCAAATTGCGGTTAATTATAAAATGTCAAAATATATTTATCCGTATATTTTTATAGCTTTGGTTTCAGGGTTTTGGTTTTCAAACCCATTTAGGGAAACTTTAAACAGACTATTTGGTAATTATCAGCCTTATATGGTATTTGATACTCCCGTATTTTGGGCAATTGGAATGCTTTTAATGGTAATACTATTGGCGATTTTTGGTGGACGAATTTACAAATGGGATTTGAACATTGTTTATGGTCACATATTAAAAAAACTAGACGAGCTAATCGCCGATATGGAAGATTTAAGAGCTTAATTGGATGTTTAGGATAAATTTAAACGTCGTTATATCTAAAACAACCAACTTCATGATCGTTTACCATACCTGTGGCTTGCATATGCGCATAAATTACCGTTGAACCAACAAACTTAAACCCTCGTTTTTTTAAATCGGTACTAATGCGATCACTTAGTGCTGTATTGGCAGGAGCATCTTTATAACTTTTAAGCGTATTTTTTATAGGTTTGCCATCTACAAAACTCCAGATGTATTTTGAAAAGCTTCCAAATTCTTTTTGAATTTCAATAAAAGCCTGAGCATTGGTAATCGTAGCATTTACTTTTAATTTATTTCGTATGATACCTGCGTCTTGTAATAACGCATCGATTTTATCTTGGTTGTATTGTGCTATTTTTTTATAATCGAAATTATCAAACGCTTTTCTAAAATTTTCTCGCTTCCGTAAAATAGTAATCCAACTAAGACCTGCTTGAAAGGTTTCTAACATTAAAAACTCAAAAAGAGTTGCATCATCAAAAACAGGAACACCCCATTCTTGGTCATGATAGGCTTCATATAAGGCGTCTCCCTCGCACCAGCCACATCTATTTTTTTTCATGATTAAGGTTGTAAGTATCAGCTTAAAAGTATGACAAATATCATATAAAAGGAAACATTAAGAATGTAATTTTGTTTCGTTAAATTCAGAAAATATGAATGAGATTATAAAAAATGGAATTGAACGTAGTATGTCTTACATGGCCTATAGAAGTTTAATGAAACAATTGGTTGAGGAAAACTCAAATACTGGTCTTGAGAAAAATGAAAGTTTAGCAGAATATACAAAGCTTAATGATAGGCGAATGAATCGTTGGGATAAAACCTTAAAAATAGCAGATGATTCTAAAGCTAAATTATCTCATTTTAATGACAACATAACTTGGTTAGTCATTACCGAAAGTTGGTGCGGAGATGCAGCTCATATTGTTCCTGTTTTATATAAAATAGCTGAGTTAATTAATATTAATTTTAGAGTTGTTCTCAGAGATGAAAATTTGGAGTTGATGGATCAATTTTTAACCAATGGAGCCAGAGCTATTCCAAAATTAATTATGATTGATAATGTGACAGGAAATGTATTAAATACGTTTGGACCACGACCTTTGGAAGCCACTAAAATGGTAATAGATTATAAAGAACAACATGGTGCTATCACACCAGAATTTAAAGAAGCATTACAAGTTTGGTATAATAAAAATAAAGGACAAAGTATTATAAATGATATTATTGAAATACTTTGTAAGTTAGAACCTAGTATTTGCCAACAAAATTAAAAGTAATAGAACCTAACTGCTTGTTCTTATTAGGTTTCGCATTAAATTTCGCTTCTTTTGCATATTCTAAAGCACTCTCAATTAAACACTCATTAGTTGAGGTTGATGAGGTATTTACATACGCGTCAATGACATTTCCCATAGCATCTACGGTGATATTAATTACAATTTTCCCGCCAGCTTCACAAAGATAAATGGGGATAGGTAGATACTCGTCTGTTCTATCTACTAAAGAATACCGTATGGTACTTTTTCTATTGTTAGAGGTATTTGTATTTTTTTTAGTGCTTTTGTTTAAAAACGAGTTGACTTTTGAAAACGATGAAACTTCTTCATGATTCAAATCTGAAATATCGTTATTGTCGCTTGAAGATTCTTTACTAATATCTTCATTTACTTGAGATTCAGGTCGTTTATAATCTTCTGGAGGAGCAATAGGTTTATAGGCTTCAGCAAACGACTTTTCTTTAACGGTTTCATTAAAGGCTTTATTCGTTTCAGCTTTACTATTATTTAATTGCTCTAAAGCTTCAAGTACTTTACCTTCTTCTTGGGTAAGTTCCTTTTCAGGTTCTACTTCATAATAACTTTCAGAAGATCTTTCATTCTGTTGTTTTAAGCTTAAATTAAAAACAGAAAGCACAATCGTTCCTGCAATGAGAAACGTAAGTAATAGGGCTTTTTGTTGATTGTTAAATTCCAAAGATTTAGGTTTTTGTGATAGCAATATCACTATATATACGACAAATTAAGACAAAAAGTTTAAAATAACATAAATTCCATAAAAATTGAAACGCTTAATAACTATTTAAGGGTGTTATATCTAGAATGTTTTTTGTAAAATTTAATCCGATTAAAAAAGAAGATATACCGTAAGAATATTTATTAAGGAGCAAGATTTTTAATAAAATCCTCAACAGATATAGCATTTTTAACATCAAAATCGCCAATTTTTGTTCGTCTTAGTGCCGATAAATGGGCACCAGAGTCTAAAGCTTTTCCAAAATCATGAGCTAAGGAGCGTATATAAGTACCTTTACTACAAACGATTCTGAAATCGATATGGAGATTATCAATTTTAGTGATTTCAAATTCAGAAACACTTACGGTTCGTGATTTTATGTCAACAACTTCACCTGCTCTGGCAAATTCATACAGGCGTTTACCATCTTTTTTTAAAGCTGAAAACACAGGAGGCTTCTGTTCGATGTCTCCAATAAATTGTTTGGTAGTTTCATGAATTAAATCAGCAGTAATATGGCTCGTTTCAAACGTGCTATCAATCTCTGTCTCTAAATCAAAAGAAGGTGTGGTACTACCCAAAACAAGGGTACCTGTATATTCTTTAATTTGTCCTTGAAAGGTGTCAATTTGTTTGGTCATTTTACCTGTACAAAGCACTAATAAGCCGGTGGCAAGCGGATCTAAAGTTCCTGCATGACCGACTTTTATTTTTTTTAATTTGAAAGCTTGACGAATTTCCCAACGTAACTTATTAACTACCTGAAATGACGTCCAATGCAACGGCTTGTCAATTAACAATACTTGACCAGATAAATAATCCTCAGACGTTAACATTATACAGTAGTTAAAGGATACAAAAAGTAGTGAATCAATAACAAACCAACTCCTAAAATAATACGGTAGTATCCAAAAATTTTAAATCCTCTTTTACTTAAATAATCAATAAACGATTTAATAGCTAAAAGTGCGACTACAAAAGCAATAATATTGCCTATAATTAAATAATTAATTTGATCGCTGCTAAGCTCAAAACCAGCTTGGTAATAATCAAAAAGTTTTTTAGCGGTAGCCCCAAACATGGTTGGAACGGCTAGGAAAAATGAGAATTCGGCAGCTGTTTTTCTATTCAGTTTTTGTGTCATCCCACCAACTATACTCGCACCACTTCGTGACGTACCAGGTATCATGGCAAGACATTGAAAAAAACCAATTTTTAAAGCCGTTAGATAACTTATGTTGGTGTGAGCCTGAGGATTCTCTTCATCTACAACTTCATTGGCTTTAAACCAATCATCTACTTTCAATAAAATAAAACCTCCAATAATTAATGAAATAGCAACTACAATGGGGCTTTCTAATAACTCATCAATGACATCATTTAAAAGTAAGCCTAAAATAACCGCAGGAATAAAAGCCACTAACAGTTTAAAATAGAAATCAAAACTTTGAAAAAATCGTTTCCAATAAAGTACAACTACCGATAAAATAGCACCAAGTTGAATAACTATGGTAAACAATTTTGTAAAGTCGTCGCCTGCAATCTTCATAAAAGACGAAGCGATAATCATATGTCCTGTTGAAGAAATCGGAAGATATTCAGTAATACCTTCAATAATGGCAAGTATAATAGTATCAATTAAATTCATGAGACAAAAATATCAAAATTGAAGATGTATTTTATTAAATTGTAGTTTATTTTACGTTAAATGAAATTTGTAATTGCTCCAGATAAGTTTAAAGGTTCCTTAACAGCCATACAATTTTGCAATGCTGTAGAGAGCAGTTTAAAAAGAATCTTGCCTAATGCTGAAATTTACAGGTTACCTTTATCTGATGGAGGTGATGGAATCATAGATATCTTGGAATATCATCTTCACGGAAAACGACTAAAATTACAAGTTAATAATCCGTTGTTTCGGCCTATTCAAGCCTCGTATTTAAATATGGATGCCATAAACACAGCATTTATTGAAATGGCTGCAGCTTCAGGAATAGCGCTTTTAAAACCAGAAGAGCAAAATTGTTTTTATACAACGTCGCTTGGAACAGGAGAACTCGTTAAACATGCTATAAAAAAAGGAGCAAAAACGATAATTCTTGGTATTGGCGGTAGTGCTACGAATGATTGCGGTGTTGGAATGGCTGCCGCTTTAGGATATACGTTTGAAGACGAAAGCGGAAAAGAACTAAGGCCTATTGGAAAAAATCTATCAAAAATTCATCACATCAATACAAACAATGTTTTAAAAGTTTTAGATGAGGTTGAATTTAAAGTGGCTTGTGATGTCACCAATCCCTTATTCGGAAAAAATGGGGCGGCCTATGTTTATGGTCCACAAAAAGGAGCATCAAGTAGTGAAATAGCACAATTAGATGAAGGGTTACAACATCTTTCTAAGCTTTTTATAAAACAATTTGATAGAGATATTCAGAATTTGAAAGGTGCCGGAGCTGCTGGCGGTATGGGTGCCGGAGCTTCGGTTTTTTTAAATGCTGAATTGCAATCTGGAATTACTTTAGTAAAAGATTTAATCAATTTTGATGCTAAAATTAAAAATCCAGATTGGGTTATTACAGGTGAAGGTAAACTAGATGCACAAACATTATCTGGTAAAACCATTCACGGGGTAATTACTTCCGCGAAAGCGAAAAAAATAAAAGTTGCGGCTTTTTGTGGGGCAATAGACTTATCAGACTCCGATATTAAAAACTTCGGAATCGACTATGCCGATGCTGTTTTAAACTATTCTAAAAATTTAGAGGATGCTATGAAAAATGGATATAGCTATATTGAAGGAATGGCTGAAAAATTTGCTAAAATGTTTGTATAAAAACTACTCTTTGTCTGGATTTAATAAGATAGCATAAATCTGAATCCCAAAACCAAGAAGGACTAACATTGGCGCCAAGCGAATACGTCTGAAACTAAAAATTTCAGGATTAAAAACATTCGGGTCGTCGCTACCACCGCCAGACATTAAAATAAAACCTAAAGCAATACAAGCAATGCCTATAAACATGAATTTATAGTTTTTCTTTCCGAATACAAAGACACTCTTTGCGGCTTCTTTACGTTTTTTCTCTCCCATGATGTTTTATAAACTAATATGCAAATTAACGGATTTATTTAAAATAGCCTTGTTAAGAATATAATAAATTGTTTTTAGCAACCAACAAGTAGCAACCAGCAACCAACAACTAATAATACAACTGGTCTGTTTTTAAATTTAAAAAACGTTGTGTTGCAATATGTGTACTAATCCATGTGATGATAATTCCTAAGGTAAATACAAATACAAATAATAGGGTAATTAATACGGGATTACTTATTAACTCTAATTCTGGGAATGTTTTATTTAAATAATATAAAACAATAGCCATTCCTATAAGCGCTATAATCCCACCAATAATACCCAACCGTACACTTTTCCAAACAAAAGGTCTTCTAATAAATTGTTTGGTAGCACCAACCATTTGCATGGTTTTAATGGTGAATCTTTTAGAATAGACAGCCAAACGAATAGAACTATTTATAAGTAAAACTGCAATCAACGTGAAAATGCCACTAATCACTAGTACCCAAAAACTAATTTTTTTAACATTGTTGTTCATTAAAGTCACCAAATCGTTATCGTAATCGACATCATCAACAAAGTTTTTACTTAGCGCTTCATCTGAAATTTTTTCTAACTGATCTGAGGTTACAAAATCTGCTTTCAAATGAACATCAATACTATTTTGTAGCGGATTATAACCCACAAAATCCATAAAGTCTTCACCATTTTCAGCCTTCATAAATTCGGCTGCTTGCTCTTTCGAGACGTATTCGGTAGATTTTACATAATCAGACATCGCCAAACTTTTTTCAAGCTGTTTCATTTCAACATCTTTGGCAGTATCTTTTAAATAGATAGTCAATACGACTTGTTCTTTAAAATGGTCTGATACTTTTTTAGCATTTAAAATTAACAAGCCTAACAACCCTAATAAAAACAAAACCAATGCGATACTTAAAACCACAGAAAAGTAGGATGAAATAAGCCTGCGCTTTTGATGATTTTCAAATGATGAACTCATATAGATATATTAACGTTGTAAAAATAATAAAGTATATTTAAACTCTATTTATATAAACTAAAACATATGAACATTGTTGTAATCGGTGCTGGTGGCGTTGGCGGGTATTTTGGTGGAAAATTAGCTAAATCTGGTTGTGATGTTACATTTATAGCTCGCGGAAAACATTTAGAGGCCATTAAAACGAAAGGCTTACAAGTAAAAAGTATTTTGGGAGATTTTACTGTGTACCCCAAAGTGACAAATAATTTGAGTGATATAAAAAATCCCGACTTGATTATTTTAGGCGTTAAGTCTTGGCAAGTTTTAGGTATAGCTGAACAATTAAAATCTGTTATTGGGTCTGAAACTATGGTATTACCGTTACAAAATGGTGCGGATAATGCAGATAAATTATTGTCTGTTTTACCAAAGGAAAATGTGTTGGCTGGGTTGTGTAAAATTGTAAGTAAGGTTGAATCACCTGGTGTTATTAATCATTTTACGTTTGAACCCGAAATTGTTTTTGGTGAATATGACAATAAGAAATCTGAGAGAATACAAAATCTTAAATCCGTTTTCGATAAAGCGGGTTTTAAAAATACTCTATCTGAGGATATTCATTTAGATATTTGGAAAAAGTTTTTGTTTATCGGAACTATTAGCGGCATTGGTGCTTTAACGCGAGCCGTTTTTGGTGTGATGCGTGAACAAGAAGGAATTAGAAAAATTATTTATGATACCGCGAAAGAAATGGTCGCTATCGCGAACGCAAAAGGTGTTGGGTTAACTTCTAAGGATATTGAAATGATTGTAAAGGTTATTGACAGTTTAGATTACAATACTACTGCATCAATGCAACGCGATATGATGGAAGGCAAACCGAGCGAGCTAGACAATTTTAATGGCTATATTGTGGCACAAGGAAAAGAATTGGGTATAGAAACACCAACCAATGCTTTTATTTATCATTGTTTGAGGCCACAAGAAATTAAAGCACGAAGTTAGGACATAGTTTTGGGCTTTTTACTCACCATATAAACGCCAATAACAACCAGCAAACAACTTATAATTTTTACAAGATTTATGTCTTGGGTATACTGTGTTTGCGATAGGATATTCGCATAAACAGCAACCATAACAAAGCTTATTAAAGGCTGTAAGTATATATAACTACTGGTTACCGATGGTGTAACATACTGAAGCGAATAAATATTAAATAAGTAAGCAAAAAAGGTGGTAAATAAAACTACAAAACCAATAACCAAATAGGTATTTAAGGTAAAGCTGCTAAAGTCGGTGTTTAGAAAATCGCCAATTCCCACTGGAAATGTAAACAAAAACCCGAATAAAAACACCCAACTTACCACTGTTATGGCTTTATATTTCTTCATTAGAGGTTTTACAAAAACAAGATAAAGCGAATAACTGGTTGCATTTAAAAAAACGAACAGATTCCCTAGAACAGAGCTAGTTCCCGAAGCTTTGTTGCCGTATAATATCAATGCTATAGCGCCTACACCTCCAATGGCAATACCTAATAATTTATGTTTAGTAATGCGCTCTTTCAATAAAAAGGAACTAAAAACTAAAACAATTACAGGAACCGCTGTCATGATGATTGATGCATCAATAGGCGATGTAAGATTGATTCCATGAAAAAACAAGAGTTGATTAGCGGCGGCACCGAATAAACCACAAAGCATCAAACGTAACATATCACTTTTGGCAACACGTTCTTTAATTACAAAGCTTTTTAATATCCAAAATAAAGGCGTGGCAAAAAGCAACCTGATAAACACAAAGGAAGAGGGTCCAATTTTATCCGGCATAATGCCTTTGGCAATAATAAAATTGACACCATAAATTAAGTTGGCACCAAGTAGTGCTAAATGCGCTTTAAATAAGTTATTCTTCAAGGATGTACTTTCAATTTGGATGCGAAAGTAGACTTTTTAGGTTATTTTTCTAATGAAATGAGAATCTCTTTGATTTCTTTTTTAGCATGATTATAGCCAATTTCATAAGCTTTGTCAATACCTTT
>TARA_R110002050_G_scaffold10014_12_pt1 | contig 12996 bp, 15 predicted proteins | sample TARA_R110002050 | Tara Oceans TARA_R110002050 (sample SAMEA4396988) | marine metagenome | biome: Polar Biome; feature: [DCM] deep chlorophyll maximum layer (ENVO:01000326); material: water (ENVO:00002006), including particulate matter (ENVO:01000060) such as... | depth 25 m
TTTCACCTAACAATCCCAATCCCGAACCACTTTGAGTAGTGATTGGGCTAACAGGTTGTGCACTAGAACCAAGAAACGTAGTGTTGCTAGTAACCGGGGTACCACTTTGAGTAGTGATTGGATTAAAAGGTTCTACGTTAGGACCAAGGTATGTAGTGCCATCAGTTACTTCACCGACAACATCAGGTGGGAAACTTGCAGGAGTAGTAACAGCACTCGTAGCCATTCCAGAAGCAGGATTAGCATATACTTCACTAGCCTGAACTGCTGATTCAGAAAGAGTTGACCCTCCTCTTACCCCGCCCATTAGGGATTTACCCCATTCAGTTATTCTGGGCCAGCCTGCTCCCTGCCATCCTGTGGCGTAACCGTATCCAACATAAGCGGCGGCGGCAATAAGAAGAACAGGAGCGATCTTCTTAAGACCCTTGCCTATCTTTTTAAATACCTTGCCTATTGATTTAACTACACTTCCCATTTATTTCTCCTTTGGCAAAACAAAATTATCTCCTGTTTTTACCGCGCCCATCCTTTCGTATAATTTACAAGTTCTTTCTATATCTCCAATTCCAGAACTAACACCCATGCTTATTTCAGCAACGCCGGGATTGGTTCTAGCCCATTGGATGTATCTTCTTAGAAGAGATGCGCCCCAACCCTTACCGTCTTCTGTAACGTAGAAGAAAAGGTCAGCCGCTTGTTTTTTTCTGGAGTACCACAACTGGTGCGTTACGCCTATGAACACACCCTCTACTGTTCCGAGGTCTACGACATTAACTAAATGCTCTTTTGAGAGAATACATATTTGAAGATTCTTTTCAAGAGTCTTCTCATTTAATGGAACTGAATTTGAAATTGATAATTTATGTGCTTCTTTTACAACGTTTGCAATTTGTTTTATGTCGCTATTATTAGCGATTCTTATCATATATTAACTACCCTGAAATTGATCAACCCATGTAGCAAAATAATCTGTAGGGTCCATATTGTTTCCAAATACCATGTTCCAAAGTTGTGATGCGGCATCAGGATTGTCTTGAACGCCAGACAATATGTTTGCCATGTCTACTTCAATACCTTCCATACCAAGTTGAAACTGAAGATCAGCAACATATCTCTGTGTTTCAGCGCCAACATCTATCCCATATTTCTGCGTCATCGAACTAACATCAATGCCGTATCTTTTCGTAAGATCATTGATCTTTGTCTGGGTAAGAGCGTAACCGCCTGAGATATGTTGCAGTGTTTCGTTAATAGCACCTGATAACCTAGCCTGCATTTGACCAAAAAAAGCGGCATTCTGAGCGGCACGAAACTCGTTGGTTATACCTTGGTTTAACATTCTTTGCCTGTTAAACGTCTGGGCATCAGCCATAGCAATAGGAACAGCAACTTTTAATATAGAGTCCATTACTGCTTCTTGAGCCATGCTTGAATTTGCAAGTCCAGAAGCGTTCATCCTTCTCATTGCTTGTCCTGATGCGGCTCTAAACAATGGACTGTTAGTGTCAATTAAAGAAGCAAGTCTATTTTCTACAACTTCAGACCTTGGTCCAAACTGAACAACCTCAGACATTAAAGGTTCAAGTTTTTCTATACCAACAGGAGTTGGATCAAAATTTCTCCAATCTTGACTTGGAGGACCTTCATAATCTACACTTTCTAAAGGATACTTTTTAGCAGGAGTTTTACCGGGCTTTGGCTTTGGCTTTGGTTTGGGCTTTGGACTAGAACTAGAACCAGATTCAGTTTTTGCAGGACCAGATAAACTTCTGCCTTCTTGTTTTCCATACTGACTATAGTGCATAGCACCGTACTCTGCTTTACTAACTCCTTTGCCTGACCAATTCTTTTTATAGTCTGCTAGTAAGTCTTTATTTTTGTCTGTATAAGAAGCGAATGCAGGATTAGTAACGCCCTGAGAACCATGCTTTGTAGTAAACTTAGCATCTTTAGGGTTTTTATTCGCCGCTTCTCTTTCTATGAATTCTCTTGCCCTATCTTCTCCGCCACTCATCTTTTTAATCCTCTTAATGAATACTGAACAACAGCGCCCTGCAAAGTAACTGGCTTGTCATATATAGATTCATTTTTAATAATGATTCCCATTGTTTCTCCAACACCATGTATTCTTGCTCTTGCTTTATCAACAACGGCAATGCCTAAAGTGTCGCTTGATATGTCGTCTACTGTCCATTCATCGTTAGTTACAGAAACAGAATAGTCAACAGTAGTTGGAATAGTACCATCTCCATAGTTGTAATCTGGTTGTATGGTAAGAGTTGTATTAGTATCTGCGCTTAGTTCTAAAAGAATTTCTCTAAATCTTTTCTTTTGCTGTGGAGAACCGTAATGGTGATAAGCAAGTCTTACAAAAGAGTAAACTGTGTTACCATCAAGAGATGTTCCTGAGTCTATTTTTCTAACGTATCCATCATCAAATCCTCCGTAAAGAACTTCATCTCCGTTTGAATCTTCTCCAGAAACAGAAGAAGTAATCTGATGGTCTAAAGTAAACGGCAACATTCCCATGTTTTTACCGTTTATAAATGTCATTGCAATACCAGTCTTATCATTAAAATAAATTCTGTACTGGTTTTTATCCCTTACTCTTAAAGAAGTACTAACTTTATTTTTGTATTTCTGTATAAGCGGATCAATTTTTTCAGAGATAACAGCCTGTTTAAAATCTCCGTAGTTAAGAGTAGAGCCTAAAGAAACAATTCCTCTATCATCTAAAAAGATAGTTGTTTGCATTTTCTCTACAGTTTTGCTTACAGCGCCAGTTCCAGTATAAAACTGCGTTAGATTCCAATCATCTTTAGAAGTTCCGTAAAGAATAAAAGTATTGTTCCTTCCGAATATTGCAAAAGAATCTTTAGTTTCTACAGATAGTCCAGTTATGTTATCCCCAACTACAATTTCTGCGGCACCTAATGTAGTACTCCAAGTAGTAGGAAGACCAGTAGATGAGTTCTGCACTGATCCTTTTGGGTAAGACAAAAACAAATGGTTTTTAAATACTTTAATATTTTCAGGAGTATCTGTAGACATACCTGTTTGTATTTTAATAAACGTGGTCCCGTCCCATTCAAAAGAATTGCCAACTCCATTAGCGCCATACATTCTTTCAGAAGAGTTTTCACCTACAAAATTAAAGTTTACAAAGTTGTATGAACCGTTTGGTTCTATTGTTTGTTCGTACAAAACTCCATTTGCTTTTGCAACAGTAACTACAGCAGGTTCTATCACTCCATTTACTAACGCACGTTTAACACCTCTAACTTGAATCTCTTCGTTGTTAGTCCAAAGACCACTGTTACCAGTAATAGAAAGATATCCTGCGGCATCATTGGTAGAATATGCGCCGCTAAGTATGTTTATCTTTTTTACTGTAGCGGTTCTACCAGAAGATGAACCTGTAATTAAATCCCCTTCTAATATTTCTGTAACACCACCATCAAAAGAAATAGTAGACATTTGTATGTCTTCATCATCTTGAAATACTCCAGTAACATCAGTTAGTACAACTAATCCTTTTGCTCCAGTATCCCAATTTCCGTAGTAACTTACTCCTTTTACTGTTCCAACTGCTCCACTAGTAAGGCCAGATATAGTTGTTCCAACAACCATTTCGCCATTTGTTTTAGTAGTATCAAAGTTTAGTGCGCTACCTAAATCAACTTCTGACCACCCAGTAGATGTTGATTTGTACATACCGGCGGTAGCCGATCCTGATTTGTTTCTAAAAGCATATATATTGCCAGAGTAAACCCAAACACCTAGAACAGAACCTTCTCCGGGTACTATGTTTATTACTCCCCTTTGGTTTTCTATTCTTGCTTGTAGTTCAGAAACTAGAGAAGCATCTGCACTAGCATCCCTTTTTACTGCGGGAGCATAAGAAAGACAATTGGCATACAAGCCCATTAACCAATCCTAACAGCAGACAATTGACCGTATTGAAGCAATATGTTTTGGCTACTTCCGTTGTTGTGTTTAATTCTTGCGTAAACATCAGTATATGTAGTGTGCCCAGTGCAATCTATAATTCCACTCATATTAAAATTGGCAACATCATTTGCATTAGTGATGTACTCCATTCCTTTTAGAGCAGGGGCATCAGTCGCGCTTCCGCCAGTGTTATCAGTAGAAACCATAGCAGTCCAAATAATGTTTGCTGTTGCCGATTGCTTTATACACAGGTTACAACAAACAAAATAAAAACCTTTGTCGTATATTCTTATTTGATCATTTGCAAAATCAGCATCAGCACCAACTGTAGTAGAAGAAACTGTTCCTGTATCTTGTGATACATCTGATCCAGAAGAACCCAATGAAAAATCAACAGTTACTGTTGTTCCGTTTGCGATTGCTTGAACAGCGGGAGTACCATCGCCTGCGGCATTGTTTATACAAGCGTATCCTCCCATATCTGACTCTACGTATTGTCGTAACATCTGCGCTGTAATTGCGCCAGTAGTATTGTCAGCAAAACTTGTGCCTGTTAAAACTGCTCTAGTTTTTCTTAAGGCTGTAGGTGTTCCCATTATGTATACTCCACATTAAATGCGCTTCCAAATGCGCTGTCTTTGTTCAAAAAATATATTGTTTCGCCTTCTTGAAAATCTCCGCTAGTAGCAGTAAAATAAATATAACCTTCTGCCGCATTAGTAGGAAAAAATCCTGCTTGCCCATCTCCAGTAATGTCTTCTACAGATACTGTTAATATAATTCCAAGAGCGCCACTAGTATCACCCTTCACCATGTCTCCAGATGAAGGTATATTTAAATGAAACGCTGAACTGTAAGAAGAAGAAAATACAGAATGTTTTGAAGAGCCTGAAGTAAAAGGTATTCTGTAGTATGTAACTTCAGATGGAAGAGTTTGCCCATCTGCTCTTTCGTATCCATCTATCCTGCTGTATCTTCCCCTAATATCTACTTCAAAATTCTTAGCGGCTATACATTCTCCTGCCTTAACAGCCAAAACAGGATCAACAATATTTAATCCACCTTCAAAAGGAAAGTAATAAATATCAGTGGAGGCTGGTACAAACCGATTTCTAAGTGTCATTCTGCAACTACCGTGTAATTAAACAAATTTTGAACTTGAGAAAACCTTCTGTTTCTTTGCCCCGGTAACTGATCAGACTCAAGTTTATCAAGTAAATCTGCAAACTCAGCCATAGCAGAACCCATAACTTCAGGCGCATCATTCTGCTCTGCAAAGTAAACTTTTGCCCTACATATAATAAGCCTGTGAAACCTGCTTGGTATAGCAGAAACATCTGAATCAGCAGATAACTCTGTAGGAGTTTTCCAATACTCTGCCTTGACCACAGTCGCTGTGTCAGGAGTAGGATAAAGATCAATTACATTGTCTGGCTTAACACTAAACACTTCAGGAGTTCCTGAATCTACTGATCCATACTTGTACTGATCCTTATACTCATTCCAAGACATGTACTCTAAAGGTTGGTAATTGACAGACGTTGGATCAAACACAACACAATCAATGTTCCATTGAGACAAGTCTGTAGGAGAAGTAATAGTAGAAGTTCCTGAAGATGTTGTTATACTTGCCTCTGACCAAAGGTAGTTCCAGTTAAACCATCTGTTTTGTATATCAGTATCAGCATGTTTAATCTGGCGTACAATATCTTTTTCTTCTTCAGCAGTAGGCGTAACACTACTAGGCCCTGTGCCGGGGATGCCTACCTCCCTAGCCATGTCTTGACAAAGTTGCAGATATGTACTCATAAGTTTCTCATAATGTCAGATACTACAGTTCTTGGGTCTATATTTGAGGCACATAAAGCACCGCCTGTTTCTTCATCTCTGTTGCATGTGTTAAATCCAAAATGCATTTTGTGACATGGATAACAGGAACAGTTATCTGGAGTAAAGGATGTTGTATTGCTCCAGTGTTTTGTCAGGTTTTCTTCTGACGAGTGAGAAAGAAATACAGCCTTGTGTATTTTCTTCATGCTTGCCGCATTTAACACTCCTGTTTCAGGGCCAACAATTACAGAGCAATGATCCAAGAAAGCCATCGTATTTCCTATAGTCCATTCACCTGACTTAGTAATAACTCTTGATTCTTTCTCCCAACCAACCTCTAGTATTTTGCACATCTCATCGCCAACAGTGACAAAAGAAATATCTTTTCTATCCTTTAAAATTGATGCAATCATTACATCATTCCAAGGCCACACTTTATGTACTGACGATCCAGACAAAGAAATCATTACAACATGCTTTGACTTTATTTTCTTTCTCTGTTTTCTAGCCCACTTCTTTTCTTCTTCAGATGGATAATAGATAGGCCTATGTTGAAATGGAACACCTGCTATTTCGTGAGTAAACTCAAGGTAGTTAACATTACACTTTTGGTGTATATCTTCTTTAGAAGAGTGGTAACCATTACTTGCAGATACTTTGTATTTTTGTCCCTTAGACTCTATTACCCTTTCTGGATTTAGCAGTAATGTTCCCTCTATAGACTCAGACAGTTGTACAAACTTATCAAAACAAGGAGACATATTCTCCCAATATTCTTTAAGTTTTGTATTACAAATCTGATTACTCTTTTGTATTAAGAGTTCATCTACGTAAGGGTTTGCTTTTAAAAGTTCAGCGCCTGCTTCAGATACGTTTACACAAACTTTGTACCCTTCTTTTTTAAATTGCGGAAATAAAGAAGACGTTTGAATGATATCTCCAAATGCCCCATAACGAACAATACAAACAGTTTTGTTCTGTCTCTTCCCGCCAAAATCTTCTAAGGTGTAATCACTTACTTCCTTAAAAGGAACGGTTATTTTTTTCATAAGTGGTTTAGTAGTTTTTCCTTTAGTCCTTCTATTTTGTCTTTTTTGGCTACTTCAATTCCTAGTTCTTTTGCTTTAGAAATAAGGGCATTTCTACCTGTCATTCCCTTCTGCTCTTGAACCCAAGCAGTGTAATCAACTAATCCACTATCAATTAAATTGCCGTTTACTCTATAAAAATTATCGTTTTGAAAAAAACGTGCTTCTGGCATGTCTTCTACACTGCCATGTATTTCGCCGTAAGGCTCTTCCCAATTTATTTTATTTGTCATTATTCCATTGGCATACGAACAGCACCGAAAACAGAAGCATTTTCAAGAATAATAACTTCCGGTCTGGTTCCTACCCTCGCGTTGTTGTTTCGTTGAGTCCTCTCAGTACTGAATTCATTAGGCTGATCCTGATTGGTATAGCCACACTGAGCAGGGTCTTTTTCTCTTGTATCTTCTTTATCCATATTTCCCCCTAAGAAAAAGGGGGGCTTGCGCCCCCCCAAATCCGTTTATCGCATATTGAAAGAACCACGACTAGTGGAAACTTTCTGTTTAGCAATGCCCATCGGCATCTGGTTAGGTCCATGACTATCCATACCCAAATCTTTGGGAGTTGAATTGTCCTTTTCCTTCTCAGAAAGGCCGTTTGCAGGGATTTTACCGCTTGCACTGTCTTTCATATTATCTCCTAGAACCATTCGATCATGACATGGACATGCGCCTTACCTGCGGGAGTACCGCCAGTAGGAGCAACCAAAGTCAAATGAACTGTGGTATCAGCAGGAAGAGCGTCCAACACTAGGTCAGCGGCAACGTCAGTTAGACGAGACTGTGCACCATCGGCAAGCGTACCTAAACCCATGTTTACGTACTCATAACCTGCGGCACCCGAACCTAATCGAACAAACCCTTCAGTTGTGGTGTTAGTGAAAGTTTCAATAGCCTCAACTTCAATTTCCTTGATGCTACCTCGTTTCCCACTTGGACCCCTAAGAACCAACGCTTCTGTAGCCGCGCCAAAGTCATGATAATAACTATAGGCATACGGGCGAGGATCACTATAACTCATAATAATTCTCCTTAAGCCGCGCTATCCCAGATCACTACACGTGACTGAGCCGCATCAGTGTGAACAAGGCCGAAGCCACCCAAATAATACCACGCAATCCCACGATCCCTTCCGAAGTCCCCCGGAATTTTTCCACGAATTTCTTCAGGAACAGCAATTGCTTCAGCAACGGTATCTTCACCAAAGAACACAGCCCAATCGGATTTACCGTTGGTCCATGCGGCGGTGGCAGTACCAATGCCTGCTTTGCTAACGTGAGTCTGCTCAATAAAACGAACTCCTTCATAGCGACCAATTTCGCCATTCATGATCATCTGGAAACCCTGATCAATGTACTGCTTGATACCTTCCAGATCGTTCTTGAGCGCACGCCAAGTTGAAGGCCACGCGATAGAGTAATAATCATCGCCAGTATAAGCCGGGATATTACGCTCTTTCATCGTGTCTACAATTAACTTAACATGTTCTTTTCCAAGAGCAACGTTGTTGTTAATAGCGCACACACCGTTAGTGGTAAGCGTCAAAGCGGTAGTACTCGTTCCCGCAGTCGGCACAACACGCAACTTTGCGTTGTTGAACTGAGCGGAAGCAAGGTTATCAAACCCCTTCTTAGCATCATTTTTAAGCACTTTACGAACAACTTCACGAATCGGCTGTTCACTCAGGTCATCCAACTTACCCGTGTAAGGAACAGAGTTACCCGCTTCAGTGATAGTCATCGTGCCCTGAGAAATCGTAAATGAAGTCTCGGGGATAGTACTTGTTTCAGTCAGGGTAGTTCCCTGAGTTGCTACGTCACTAAACACGTTCCAGTGGAATGTATCGCCTCGATTTAAACCCTGATGGGCCGCATCTTTAATGTCACAGAACTGACGGAACTTGACAATCGGCTGTACCGACATTCTCAGTTCACGACTGAGATTTGACGCATACATATAACCACCGGAGGTGTTGACAGACCATACTTGTCCTGCCATTTTCATCTCCTTTTAGTTATTGATTTACATTTGCCCTCTGGCCTGACGCATTTCTTCAATGACTTGTTCTGGGGTCTTAGGCCCAGTATCATCTTCAGAAATTTTGGCAGACTTTCGAGCAGACTTAGGTTGTGGAACAATCTTCTTTTTCCTTTCTACCCTTTCATTAGTTAAGGGTTGATTGGAATTATTAGGATTTGCCCAATTTCTCGTATATTCAGCCGCCGCATAAATAACTTGACCCGGTGTCCAAGAAGGATTCTCCTTCATAAGGGTAACCGTCTTATTATCTGCGATAGCGCGAAGATCAGTATCTTGAGAAATATCAGGATACTCTTGATCAAACCATCCCACTGCATTTTTCACTTCACTTTCATAATGAATTTGCTGTGCTTTGGCTTGCTCGGCTTGTCTACGAGCAAAGGCCTGACCAACGGCCTTATCTACAGCCTCGTCTATATTTGGGGTAGCAGTATTGCGCCCCGTCAAGGTCTGTAACAACTCTGCGGCTTTTGCCGCATTATCCTCATACAACGCTTGATGGTATTCTTCTACAGTTTTATTGTAGTCAAACCCATCTTCTGGCTCGTCCTGAACGGGTGGAGCAGATTGTTTCTGTTGGAGACTTTCAGCATACTGTCTTAACTGAGCCTCCTGTTGAGCAAGCACTCTTTCTTTCTGAGCGGCTTGCTGAAATCTTTGCTGAGAAGCGGCGTCTTTTTGATGGGAAGACTTTAATCCTTCAAACGGTACAATAACATCCTGACCGTGGACTTTGACTTGAGTTACCCATTGTCCTTCATGCTTCCAAACAGGAGGGCTTTCTTCAGTGTCTTGATGCACTTCTTCATAATCTTCAAGACCTTCTGTTCCCTCAACTAATTCATTAATTACATCAGATTCTCTATCTTGAACTATACGTTCAAGCATTTCTTCTCTAGAACCTTGTACCTTACGATTTACATTTTCTTCTTGTAATTCTTCTTGTCCTTCTTCTACTGATTCTTCTACTACTTCTTCTACTACTTCCGCATCCTGTTGGGTAGCGTCCATTTTAACCTCCAAGGTTATTCTGCTTTATACCTTGCTAGTTGACTTGCTTGTTCTCCATCTGCAATAATCGCATCCAACCATTTAAGAACTGATAGTGGGGTAGCGAGGGCTAAAGTTATTTTACGATAATGTTTAAGTTCTTCTTCTGAAGAACCGGACCACTCCTGAAAAGATATTTTTTGTAAGTCTTCAATTCCTTTTCGGTAATCAGATATGGCCCTTTCAATAAGAGCCTTACCTGTTGGAGTTCTAATAAACTCTTGGGTCTTCTGCCCAACTTGAGTTCTTTCAATAAGTTCGTCTACGTTAGGTAGACTCGGATCATAGTACTCTGCCATTTATCCCTGTGCGTAAGGCACTTTGTTATATTTATCTCTTGCCATAGTTCCTGCTTTAGAAACGTTGTCTTTATCTACTGGCTCTGACTGTTGAGAAATGATTTGATTTATTAAAGCATCTCTTTGCAACATAAGTTCAGCCCTACGGGTATCCGCATCCTGCTGTTTTATAATTGATTCGTTTTGTTTAATAGCAAGTGATCCTGCATCTTTCTCCATTCCCATCTGTTGTTTTGCTATATCTGTTTGTGCTTTAATTTGAGCGGCTCGTAGTGATGCCTGTTGTTTTAGTTGCTCAATTTGCAATCTTCCCTGCATTTTAACTTGATCTATTTCAAGCATAGATTGAAGTTCCTGAACCTGTCCTTGCAGTTCCTGCATTTCTGGATCAACTTCATCTTCAGTTTGAGTAAGGAATCTTGCACCATCCTTATAGCCAAGTTGTCCAAATATTTCTTTTGCAACTTCATCAATGTTAATTCTGGTTTCCATTCCGGGTAACTGAAAAACACTTGAAAGACCATAAACTAAATTTTGAACACGTTGTATTGGATCAGTAGCATTCATTCCTACGTTTACTTTAAGAATAACATCATGCTTTAACAGGTCATCTATTAACTGGTCTTTTCCTTCATAGTTTTCCTCACTACTTAATGACATAATAATTTCGTCAGTCTCGTAGTATTGCTCAAGTCTTAAAAGTTGTTTCAAACAAGGCTCTACCCATGATTCTGCTAATGTTCTAAGAACAAATTCAGTTATAATATTATTATTACCTTGCAACAAAGACATACCACCAACTGTCTCATTCATGGTGCCAGAACTTTGTATTGTAGAAGTAGAAAAGTTTCCTTGAAGTTCATCAAAATCATAGTTAATACGATCTTGTTCTTGATATGCAGAGCCAGTAACATCTCTTGTTTCTACTACTCTAACATCAGCGTCTGGATCGTCCATTTCAACTGCGCCGCCGGGAACAGACCTAAACAAAGCATCTAAGTCAATGTTTCTATCTCTACGTATATGGTAACGTTTATTCATTGCCAACTTAATGTTGTCAAATCTTTGGTTCCATATATCATTAGATGCCGCTTGCAACTCTTCAGTAAGTTCTACAGTACCGGCAGGATATAATCTGTGCGCTTCTATGTTAAGTTTGCCCATAACATAAGGACGCTCACCGTCTTTAAGCCAAGGGTAAACTTCAGATAACAACCTTGGCTTTGTAAGCATATAATCAGTTCCTGCGGTAAAGAAACAATAGTCTTCACCATCTTTTTTGATTATATTTTTATGGACCCATACTATTTTAAATTCATCTATATTTTCAAATTCATCATCTAACGGGTCAGACCTTCCTTCTTCTCTTGTAAGACGTATGCTATCGTCATCTTCCTTTGAAGCAGATAATATCTGTTCTGTCTTTAATTTTTTCCATTCTCCTTTGTCCATTTTTTCTAAAACATCTTGAACAAACATTGGTATTAAATGAATTACATAAGGAGAAGACTCAACAGGATTGTACCAATCAGAGGCAGGGTCTATTCTAAAATTTTCTGGCTCTATAATTTCTATTATAGGCTTGTCTTTTAATGTTGATGTAACCTTTTCTCTTACAGGCTTACCTTCCATATCTACTACTTCAGCACCAGTTTCGTCTATTGAAGAGTAAGTTTCTTCTTTTTCTTCAAACTCCCAATACTGGTGAGACACTACAGTTCCGTAAACTGCCGCATCTTGCATAGCAGTAACCATAGTTGAGAACCAAGGAATAGTATTAGTAAGCCTATATTGCATCATAGACTTTGCTACAGTAGCCGCACTAATAGACATTGGATCATTAGGATTAGTAGGAGATATATCTACAACATCTTCATTAGAAAAGAACGCAGTAGCCATAGCCGCTTCTAATTTTCTAACAGTTGATCTTGTCTTAGGCCTAAACAAAGTAGACCTTTTGTCATAAGCAGAAGTAAGATACTTTGATCCTGAAGGATGTCTGCTATTAAAATTAGATATATTTTTTTCCCACTGATCCCTTAAGTTAGAATCCATGTACTCTGTAGAAGAGTCATACGCTTCTCTAGAAATGTTTAACCAATCTTTTTCTTGGATAGAACCAGAAGTTTCTACAGAATCTTTTCCTTCTAAAGAAGGTTGTGGATTAATAAGAGACATTAACTAAAATCTCCATTTAACTGGTTTCTTTCATTAATCTTAAGGTCATTATATATATCTTGATTAAACGTCCCTCTTTTTTGATTGTATCTTTCTAAGATTTCTCCACCCGCTCTCATTACAGTTTTATAATCATTGTCAATTTTATTAGCGTGAAGAACAAAACCCCAATTTCCAGAAAGTAACATAGACTTTACTGTAACAACCCCATCCATAACATGTACAGCCCAAAGCCAACCGGGATATTTTTTATCTAAAATTTCAGCAACATTTTTTGCTAATAGATGATCACCTAGACTATAAATTTCAGACTTTTCAATATCCATTATTTCTTCCTTGGCTTGTAAAATGTTCTATTGCCATTATTAAACACATAAGTAGCGACTGGCCTTGTGTATATAGTTGGGTCTTTGCTCTCAACCAAAGCAATCCAAGATATTTTTTTTTCTCTTTTTATATTATCCATACTGTTGGCTTCCAAGTTGGGTCTTTATGTACAACTGTTGAACCGTATCCTTCTATAGTAAATATTCCTGTTTCTGGATCATACGAGTA
>TARA_R110002050_G_scaffold42867_3_pt1 | contig 12996 bp, 15 predicted proteins | sample TARA_R110002050 | Tara Oceans TARA_R110002050 (sample SAMEA4396988) | marine metagenome | biome: Polar Biome; feature: [DCM] deep chlorophyll maximum layer (ENVO:01000326); material: water (ENVO:00002006), including particulate matter (ENVO:01000060) such as... | depth 25 m
TGCTGTTGAGTGCAACGAAATTTTTTCTTGCACCTACTTCGACAGTACTAGCTGGTTTTAATTTTTGGCAAACAATTGCCATCACTATAATTGGCGGGTTCATTGGCTTGATAGTCTTTTTTCGATTTGGCTTAATGCTTCAAAAATTTATTCGATACATCTTTAACATAAAGCCTAAAAATAAATTCAGCAAGCGCAACAGACTGCTAGTGAAAATTAAAAGCAAACATGGTTTAATTGGTTTAGCTGTGTTAACTCCCTGTCTTTTAGGAATTCCAATTGGAGCACTTATAGCATCTATTTATTACAAGAAACAACGACAAACTTTATTGATTTTTGGATTGTTTATTGTTATTTGGTCATTTATCCTCACTACCATCACAATCTATATTAAAAATCAATAGTTGCTATGCCCAAAAATAATTACCAACATATATTTTTCGATTTTGACCGCACATTATGGGATTTTGAAAAAAATTCTGAAACTGCATTGTCGAAACTGTATGAAATTTATGACTTAGAAAATAAGTTAAAGGTTGATTTTCATTCATTTCTATTGAGTTATAAAATACAAAATGATTTTCTCTGGAAAGATTACCGATTGGGTTTGGTAGAAAAAGATGAATTGAGACAAGCGCGTTTTAACAATACCTTTAAGAAATTTGGGTTTGAAGATAAAACCTTAGCATTGGAATTTAATGATGATTATGTAATTCATGCATCTTCTCAAACACACTTAATTCCAGGTGCAAGAGAAATCTTGGATTATTTATTCCCAAAATATCAATTACACATTATTACCAATGGATTTGTAGAAGCACAAGAAACCAAATTAGATGCTTGTGGTTTGAGAAAGTATTTCAAACAAATTATAATTTCCGATGGATTGGGCTTTAAAAAACCCGATCAGCGAATTTTTAATCATGCCATGAAATTAGCGAATGCTTCAGCGAGCAATAGCCTAATGATTGGAGATGATTATGAGCCAGATGTGCTTGGAGCAAAATCTGTTGGCATGGATCAAGTTTATTTTGAATGGATTAAAGTTGAGGATAACCAAGCAAATTTTACCATCAACAGTTTATTGGAATTGAAAGAAATTCTTTAAAATGATTTCCTTTGCAGGAGAAAAACAGTTGAAGCGAGCAATTTAGTATGAAAGATACAAAAACAATGACTGAAACAAGGGGCTTAGATATTGATTTAACATGGAGAGAAGGTCAATTGCCTTTTCAATTTTTTGGGCCTTGTAGCGCAGAAAGTCTTCCTCAAATGCATTTTACGGCTCAAGGTTTAGCAGAGCAATTTGATGAAGTAATTTTTAGAGCGGGTGTTTGGAAACCTCGCACACGACCCAATTCTTTTGAAGGAGCTGGCGACATTGCTTTAGATTGGTTGAAAGAAATTAAACAAACGTATCATTTTAGAATTGCGACTGAAGTAGCCAATGCCGAACATGTTGAAAAGAGCTTGGCAGCAGGAGTTGATTTCCTGTGGATTGGAGCAAGAACAACTGTTAACCCATTTTCTGTTCAAGCCATTGCAGATGCATTGAAAGGGACTGATATTCCTGTTTTTGTAAAAAACCCAATTCATCCAGATCTTTCACTTTGGATTGGAGCATTGGAGCGAATTAATTTAGCTGGAATAACAAAACTCGGCGCAATTCATAGAGGATTTCATTTGAGTGATAATGCCCCTTACCGAAATTATCCCAATTGGAATTTGGCTGTACAATTAAAAGCAACTTATCCAGAATTGCCCATTATTTGCGATGCGAGTCACATTAGCGGAAAGCCAGATTTGATTCCTCAGGTGGCACAACGAGCCATCGATTTAGACATGGATGGTTTGATGATTGAAACGCATTACCTTCCTGATCAAGCGTTGAGCGATAAAGACCAACAACTTACTCCTGAAGCATTGGGAGCCCTTGTGAAACAGTTGGTTCCAAAGAATAAATCCTCAGAGAATAAAGAGTTTAAGAATCGCTTGGAATTATTGAGAGAAGAGATCGACAAGGTTGATAATGATTTGATGGATCGAATTGCTGAGCGCATGAATTTAGCTTCTCAAATTGGAGTTTATAAAAAACAAAATAATGTCACCATTTTGCAAATTGAGCGTTGGCAGGAAATTCTGAACCGAGTGCTTTTAAGTGGAAATTCAATGGGTTTGAGTGAAACTTTTATTAAAGCCATGTACAATGCCATTCACGATGAGTCGATACGAAAACAAACTGATAGTAAAGTGTAATTACCATGCTTGCCAACACCCCTGAACCACCCTATTATGCAGTAATCTTTACTTCAACTTTGGTTGAAAATACAGCAGAATATCAAGCTGTTTCTGTTGAATTGGAAGAATTAGCTAAAGAAAACAGCGGATTTTTGGGTTTTGAAGCGGCAAGAAATGAATTGGGTATTTTTATCTCTTATTGGAAAGACCTTGAATCAATTAAGCAATGGAAAGAAGTAAGCGCCCATCGAATTGCCCAAACAAGAGGCAGAGCAGAATGGTATGAGTCTTTTAAAGTGCGTATTGCAAAAGTGGAGCGTGCTTACGGGTTTGAGAGGTAGGATAGTTTTTAGTGAACTAAGTTAAATGCTTGTTAATTTAATCTCAGGAAGTGAAAGAGATAAATATAGAAAATACAGGAGCAAAATATTCAGAAATGCTGATGCAACTTGTACAGCAATTTGATGAATTATTACCCCAAAAATTAACTTTTGAAGAAACTTTAGAAATTGGTATTGAAGCTTGGAATTTGGCAAACAATAAAGAAAGCCTTGGGACTGATTTGTACAAGAAAGAATTAAAAGCACATAATTATATTGATGTGATTGAAAAAATGGTTGAGTATAAATTGGAGCATTTCGCTGACCACAATAACATCATTGTTGATTTTAGCACCGAAAACGATATTCTTCAGATAAAAAGCCAAACATTCGAGCAGCATTTTAACAGTTTGCTGTCAAGGATGATTAATATATATCCAACAAAAAGTGATTGAGCCAATTCCATTTTAGAGGGATTTTTTATATTTTTATTGATAATCATTTTATTAACTCAAGATTGAAAATTACTTTATACATTTTTTCGTTTTTCTTCTACATTACAAGCTCATATGGCCAAAACAGGTATTTTGAACTTGATACAGCCTATCAAGTTGTCGTGATAGGTGAAGATACCTTATCAGGTAGTTATAATGATTATGATTTTAAAACATTTGAATTTAAGCAATTCGAAAAGATAATTTATTGCAATGAGTATTCAAAACTTTCAAAGACAATAGGCGCAAAGAGAATTGGTAAAACCGAGTCAGAGATTAATCAAGAAATTATTTTTGATTTAAAATTTTCAGGTGCATTTATTAACGGAAAAAGGTCTGGTGATTGGATTTACTTTGCAGGCGATGTTGATCCAAATACTGACTGTTATTCCAAATACAGTAATAAGCTTGTTAAATATTATAATGATAGTGTTTTTGTTTCAGAGTATGATTATTTTGGGTATAAAGAATTTAATTACAATCATGATAGCTCTTCATTTAAAGGATTTTATGAATATAGTAAAGAGTTTAAAGTAGATTTTTTGTGCGATGAAAGCAAGCAATGTATTTTTTATAGTGACTCTGTTGTAATTGCTAAATCTTCAATCAGCGATTGGAAAAAAACAATGAACAAAATTTGGTTTGACTCTTTTAGTAAGATAATGAAAGACTAATCAATACTACTAAGCTTTACTATACCAGTTATTCAATACCTCTTAAAATTTCAACCAATTATCTAAAACCAAAAACCAATGCCAACAAAAAAGGAATTGTCAGCAGAAGAAAGCATAAAACTTCTTAGCGTATTAAAAGAGCGCTTTGAGAAAAACAGCAATCGCCATAAAAGGATTGAATGGCAGAAAATTCAAGATAAGCTTGAAAGTATGCCGGCCAAACTTTGGTCGCTGAATGAAATGGAAAAAACTGGTGGGGAACCGGATGTTATTGGATATGATTTGAAGACTAAGGAGTTTATTTTTTGTGATTGCTCATCAGAAAGTCCGAAAGGAAGAAGAAGTGTTTGTTATGATCAAGCTGCACTAGATTCGCGAAAAAAATTTAAGCCTGACAATAGTGCAATTGAAATGGCAAGGGAAATGGGAGTTGAAATCTTGTCAGAAGAACAATACCATGAGTTGCAAAAATTGGGAAAGTTCGACGCTAAAACCTCTAGTTGGCTATTGACTTCTCCTGAAATTAGAAAACTTGGTGGAGCTATTTTTGGAGATTGGCGCTTTGGTCGAGTTTTTATTTATCACAATGGCGCAGAGTCATACTACGGCGCAAGAGGATTTCGTGGGATTTTGAGGATTTAAATTTTTGAACAACTAAAACTCAGCAATCACACTCATACCACCAACCACTGTTTCGTTGAGGTTTACATTTATTTTTGCATCAAGCGGTAAGAATAAATCAACTCGAGAGCCGAATTTAATAAAGCCGCATTCACTTCCTTGTTCAACAACCTCATTTTCTTTGCCATAAAACACAATCCTGCGAGCCAAAGCACCCGCAATTTGACGAAATAAAATACTTCTATTTTTTTCATCTTTAACAACCACTGTTGTTCGCTCATTTTCTGTAGAAGATTTAGGATGCCAAGCCACTAAATACTTTCCAGGATGGTATTTATAATAGGTGATTTTTCCACCAATTGGGTAGCGGTTATTGTGCACATTTATTGGCGACATGAAAATAGAAATTTGCCTTCTTTTTTCATTCAAAAATTCATCCTCATAAGCTTCTTCAATCACCACCACTTTGCCGTCACAGGGGGATAATAGTTGATTTTCATTGATTACAATATTTTTAATAGGGTCTCTAAAAAACTGTAAGACTACAATGAATAAAAATGCTGCTATGATATAACTTAGGGTTAAAATCAGCGAGTAATCAGCGAAAAAATAATGTGTGATTCCCAATAATGCAGCATCAACTGCGATGATAAATGCTAATGTGGGATATCCTTCTTTGTGAAATTTCATAGTGTAATTTAAGGTCGTTCAAAAATAGTGAAACTAATTTTGAAAGTTTTAGGCATAATTAAATGAAGGACAAAAATTTTAAAAAGATATAGACCATGGGAGCAGAGATAAAAATTCCATCAAATCGATCTAAAATTCCTCCGTGTCCAGGAAGTATTTTTCCAGAGTCTTTCATTTCTAAGCTTCTTTTAAACATGGATTCTACTAAATCGCCTAATGAGCCAAAAACAACAATTATGCTGCTAATTATTAGCCAATTAATTTGACTTAATTGGGGAAAAATTGCTGCATTAAGAAAGCCAATAGCTATTGCAGTTATTGCTCCTCCAAAAAATCCTTCCCATGTTTTCTTTGGTGAAATACTCGGGAATAATGGTCTTTTTCCAATGCTTCGTCCAACAAAATATGCTCCTGTATCATTTGCCCACAAAATAAAAAAGTAGCCCAATAGTATTTGGTATTGATATCTATCTCCGAAGCCACTATCACTATAGTAAGCCAAATGGTGTAGCAGTGTAAATGGCACAGAAATGTAAATAATTCCCAAAATTGTGAAGCTGATATTGGAAATAGGCTGAGGTTTTTTACGGTACAATTCAACCACAAAAATTAAGAACACTATCGGAATAATAAGAAAAATGCTGTTGATGTTGATCGGAGTGAAAATACTGAAAGCAGAAATACTGAAAAAAACTAGTCCTCCAATTACACCAACTACTTTTTGGGGTTTGATGTTGGTAGGCTTAAAGAAGTTATAAAATTCAATTTGACCTAGCAAGATGATGATAAAAAAGAGGAAAGAAACAGAGTACTCATTAAAAATAATTGAACCAATTAGAACAATTACAAACACAATTGCAGTAAGCACACGTTCCTTTAAATTGCTCACAGCTTATGTTTTGAAATGAGGTGAATAGCTTTTACAACATTCTCTTGTTTTACGTATAGCTCAATTAATCCACTAAGCAAATGCGTGTGCATAGAGTCTTTTTTATTAATCAAGAAAGTTTTGATACTGGTTTCCTCAAGCACACCTTTCACAATTTCAGATTTATGAACTAGTTCAGTACTATATATTTTTACCCAGTCTTTTGCCACTCAGTAAAAGTATCAAACTATTCATTAATCAACTAGGAGTGTCTTTATTTTCTGTAACGTCTTCTTCTGATTTTTTATCATTTTCAACGTGCTTGCCATTCGTTTTTGGTTCTTCTGGCGTCCAGTCTTTAATTTTACTTTCAGATTTAGTCGATTTTGATTTTTTATCAGCTTCAGCATTTTCATCTAACAACTGATCTGTCCGACTCTTCTCACCAAAAGCTCTTTCTCCAAATATCTTTTCTAGATCTTCTTTAAAAATAACTTCACGCACCAATAATAATTCAGCAAGTTTTACGAGTTTGTCTTGATTTTCAATCAAGATTTTTTTGGTTCTTTCATAGGCTTCACTAACCATTTTACTTACTTCTTCGTCAATTACCTGTGCAGTCTTTTCACTGTATGGTTTGTTGAAGCTGTATTCGCTCTGTCCGCTTGAATCGTAAAAACTAATGTGTCCAATTTTATCATTCAAACCATAGATAGAAACCATGGAATAGGCTTGTTTCGTAATTTTTTCTAGATCACTCAAAGCGCCTGTTGAAATTTTATTGAAGGTAATGTCTTCAGCGGCTCTTCCACCTAATGCAGCACACATTTCGTCTAGTAATTGTTCTTTGGTAGTAATTTGTCGTTCTTCAGGCAAATACCAAGCTGCTCCTAATGATCTTCCGCGAGGCACAATGGTAACTTTTACCAAGGGGGAAGCATAACGCACCAACCAACTAACAGCAGCATGTCCTGCCTCATGATAAGCGATAACTTTTTTCTCTTCGCTAGTGATAATTTTATTCTTTTTCTCTAATCCACCAATTACACGATCAACTGCATCGAGAAAATCTTGTTGATTAATTTTTTTCTTTTTCTTTCTTGCAGCAATCAAGGCTGCTTCATTACAAATGTTGGCAATGTCTGCTCCTGAAAATCCAGGTGTTTGTTTTCCCAAAAAGTTAATGTCTACCGATTCATCAATCTTTAAAGGCTTAACATGAACTTTAAATATTTCAATACGCTCATTTAAATCTGGTAAATCAACATGAATTTGACGGTCAAATCTCCCTGGTCGAAGCAAGGCACGATCGAGAATTTCTGCTCGGTTGGTAGCTGCCAATAAAATAACTCCGCTATTAGTTCCAAAACCATCCATTTCAGAAAGCAATTGATTCAAAGTATTCTCTCTTTCATCATTTCCTCCTTGCGACATCCCTTTTCCACGCGCTCTTCCGATAGCATCAATCTCATCAATAAAAACGATGGCTGGAGATTTTTCCTTGGCTTGTTTAAAAAGGTCTCTTACTCTGGAAGCACCAACACCAACAAACATTTCAACGAAGTCAGAGCCTGATAAACTAAAAAATGGAACTTGAGCTTCACCTGCAACGGCTTTAGCAAGAAGCGTTTTTCCTGTTCCTGGAGGGCCAACTAGTAATGCTCCTTTTGGAATTTTTGCTCCCAGTTCAGTATATCGTTTTGGATTTTTTAAAAACTCAACAATTTCTTCAATTTCAATTTTTGCTTCTTCTAATCCAGCTACATCTTTAAATGAGACTTGTACATCTTTAGTTTTGTCAAACAGTGTGGCTTTAGATTTTCCAATATTGAAAATTTGAGCTCCAGGACCACCTGCACCACCCGACATTCTGCGCATAATGAATATCCAAAAACCGATTAAGATAGCTATTGGTAATAACCAACCAATCAAATCACCTATGTAATTATTTCGTGTTTCATATTCAGGATAAATCTTTTTTTCTTGAGGCATATCTTCTTGAATGCGATTTAAATCGGTATTAAATTGTTCAATTGTACCCACCTTAATATAATAATGTGGACTACCCGCACCAAAGTTTTTTTTGCTTTGTTCAGCTACGCTTTTATACTTTTCTTGTGAAAGAGCAGAAGGTTTGATAAAAATTTCAGCTCTTTTGTCAGTTCCTTCGCTAACAACTATGATTTTTTGAACATCACCTGTTTTTAGCATTTCATTCGAAAACTTTTCCCAACTGATTTTTTCGGCACCACTTCCAAGGCTGAAAAGATTTAAGCCAATAATTACAACCCCTATAATGGCATAGATCCAATAGAAATTAAAAGGTTTCTTTGGATTATTTCCTTTAGGAGCATTCGGATTGGGCTTTCTTTGCGTATTAGGCCGATTTCCCTTATTTGTTTGATTGTTTTTATTCGTCGTGGTTGCCATCGCTTAATTTTCTTCTTCTATTTTTTTTATAATTGCATCACCCCACATCCCTTCCACATCATAAAAAGATCTGATTTCAGGTTGAAAAATGTGTGCTACAACATTTACATAATCTAACAACACCCATTCAAGGTTAGAAGTTCCTTCAACATGCCATGGTTTTTCATTTAATGCTGTGCGGACTTCTTTTTCGATAGAATCTTTTATTGCTCCAATTTGGGTACTTGAATTTGCCTCACAAATAATGAAGTAGTCTGTTACGGCTCCATCTATTCCTTGAAGGTTCATTTGTACGATGTTACTTCCTTTTTTTTCTTGAATACCTTTAGTGATTATTTCTATTAGCTTTTCAGAAGAGGAGTTAGAATTTTTTTTGACCATAGATTACTTGTATCCCAATTGTAAATGCAAAAGTAAGTATTTTAGAATGCTTAAAATTGTTATTTTTAGAGTCTTAATCCTTAAGAAAATGGAAAATAAAATTAGCCAGATTCTCAAATTTGATTCGCTTAATTCAACCAATATCCGTGCCTTACAACTTGCACAGTTGGGTGACCTGCAGGAAAGACAAATTGTCTTCACAGATTTTCAAACAAATGGCAAAGGGCAGAATGGTAATTCTTGGCAATCTGAGACTTCTAAAAACCTAACATTTAGTTTTTTAAAAAGACATTCGGTAAGCATTGAAAATCAATTTTTTTTGATAAAAGCAGTTGCTTTAGGGCTTAAAAAATACATAGACAATTTGTCAGTTGGTATGGTTAAAATTAAGTGGCCAAATGACATTCTTGTTAATGGGAGAAAAATCGCAGGAATTTTAATTGAAAATAGCATCATTGGACAGAAAATTAATTTCTCGATAATTGGAATTGGATTCAATGTAAATCAAACAAAGTTTCCAAAATACGACCGTGAAGCTATTTCACTTGCAATACTTCGAGGACGTCCAATGAATCGAGAAAGAATTTTAGAAGATTTATTTCAAGAAATTAATCTTCAATTAGATAGGCTTGAGGATGATGCAGCGAATGTTTCAAAAGAATACATTGCCTCACTTTATGGCTTGGGAAAAACAATGGAGTTTGAAGATGAGGGTGGAAATTTTGAGGGAGTAATCTTATCTGTGTTGCCAAATGGAAAATTACAAATCAATAAAATGGCGAAATTGAAAACCTATGATTTGAAGGAGATAAAATTTATAACTTAAGGCCTGAAGCTTTGTTTACCAAAGACTCAAAGAAATTTTTAAGTGGTTTCTCAACCATCATTTTTAGAAAGGCATTGATTTCTCCTTGAAAAATAATTTGAACGCTTGTTTGGTCTTCAGCTTGTTCTTTCAGCTGAATTTCTAACTCAAAGTCAAAAGGAACTTTTCCATGAGATTCAATGAAAATTGTGCTTGGAGCTTCTACAGATTTTCTCTTTAGGCCAATACGACTCATTCCTTTAATTGTAAAAGAACACTGATCTTCTTCTGCTTCCCATTTTTCTACTTTATCTTGTGGCAATATTTGCTCAAAATGACGCATGTCGCACAAAAACCCAAAAAGTTTTGAGATATTGTTGGGGCTAACAGCTATTGATGTTTCTATTGTTGTCATACGTAAACGTTCCAATTAGCAGGATCTTTTCTCCAGCTATTCAATGATTTTAAGTCATTTTCAGAAATGTATCCTTTTTCTAGTGCTATTTCAATTAAAGAGGGATAGTCACTTAATGTAACCAGTGGACACTTGTATGCTTGGAAGTTTTGCTTTGAAATCTCAAAACCATAAGTAAAGATAGCTGCCATTCCAACTACATTATATCCCGCATTTCTAAGTGCTTCAACTGCATTCAAACTGCTCATTCCAGTTGAAATTAAGTCTTCAATAACCACAACTCTTTTTCCTGATTCGACTTCTCCTTCAATTAAATTTTGCATACCATGCCCTTTAGCAGAAGAGCGAACATAAATTAAAGGTAATTCTAGTTCTTGAGCAATTAACGCAGCTTGGGCAATACCTCCTGTAGCTACACCTGCAACTACATCAACTAATCCAAACTGCTCTTGAATGGTTTCTGTAAATTTTTGACGAATATAGGTTCTAACCTTTGGGTAGGAAAGGGTTTTGCGATTGTCGCAATAAATTGGAGAATCCCACCCTGAAGCCCATTTGAAAGGCTGGTGCTTGTTTAGTTGGATTGCTTTAATTTGAAGTAAAAATTCTGCAACTTGATGTGCAGTTTCTTTGTTAATTTGCATCATGCAAAAGTATAGAGTTTTTATTAATAGACACCTAATTTATTTAAGTGAAAATCAAAATTTGCTTGTAAATTCTGATAATTTCAAACTTGTTCTAGAACCTACACAAGATGAAATTATTGCAATTGTAGAAAAGTTGTTAATTGAGAAACAACAAGTGTTTAAGTATTTGTTTAACTATTCTTCAATTGAAGATGGATGGAATATTTTTAGAAATTGCTTTCAAGAAATTGAAGCAGCAGGAGGAATTGTCTTAAATTCTGAGGGGAATTTACTTGTTATTCACCGGCTGGGTTATTGGGATTTGCCTAAAGGGAAATTAGAAAAAAATGAGTCGATTGAAGAAGCTGCAATTAGAGAAGTGGAAGAAGAATGCGGTATTTCAGGATTAAATATAAGTTCAAAACTGCCCCCTACTTATCATATATATTCTCACAAATTAAAATTGATTTTGAAACAAATACATTGGTTTAAAATGAAATACGAAGGAAATGAAAAACTTATACCTCAAACAGAAGAGGCAATTGAACAGGTTTTATGGGTAAGAGCAGAGGAAAGAGCTAAAATTTTAGCAAATACCTACGAAAGTTTGAAACCATTATTCGAAACGCATTTAATTTAAATTCGAACACCGATGATACAAACGTCATCAATTTGTTCTAATTCGCCTTTCCATTCATCAAAGTGGTAAAACAACTTCTTCTCTTGAGTTTTCACCTTCAAAGTTGATAAATCTGTTAATAGGCGTTTGAATGGTTTGTACATAAATTTCTTCCCTTTTTCTCCACCAAATTGATCGGCATATCCATCAGAAAAAATATAAATCATGTCGTTTTCTACTAGCTGAATTGTATGTTCGGTAAATTCTTTGCGGTATTCAAACTTCCCGATAGGTTGTTTATCGGGCTTTATTTCATATAAATTTTGTCCTTTTTTATTGGTGTGAGAAATCTCTGCAAATTCGGATATTGGAAGATTAGCTTGACTTTCATTTCTTACTAAATACAATGAATTATTTGCACCTGCATATACCAATTCTTTTGTTTTGGGATGAAACCTACAAAGTGCCATGTCCATTCCGTCTTTAACAGAATCAGTTTTCTTTGAAAATGTTTGCTCAACTAATTCATTTAACTTATCAAGCATTTTTGATGGTTCAATAATTTTTTCCTCATTTAGGACTCTATTCAAGCAATTATGTCCGACTACACTAACTAAAGCGCCTGGCACGCCATGCCCTGTACAATCTACTGCTGCGAAGTATATATATTCCCCTTTTTTTTCAATCCAGTAAAAATCACCACTTACAATGTCTTTTGGTTGAAACAAAACAAATGACTCTGGTAAAATTTTAGCAACATACTCTCTTGAAGGTAAAATGCTCGTTTGTATGCGTTTTGCATAATTGATACTGTCAAGAATCTCCTTGTTTTTTTCTTCAATGATTTCTTTTTGCTGCTCTACTTCTTCTTTTTTAGCTGTAATTACTTCGTTCGCTTTTTGTTTGGATTTGTAGCCTCTGTATAATACAAAAGCCAATCCTAGCATTAAGATAAAACCAATTCCACCTGCAATTGTGTAAATTTTTTGTTGTTGGATTTCTGCCTCCTTTTTAAGGTCTTTTTCTTGTTGAATTAATTCTTTTTTTCTTTGATCTGCAGCTCTTTGAAGGCTATCTTGGTATTGAATTTTATCAAATTCATACTGCATAGATTTTTGTGTGATTGCTTTCGTCTTTTCTTGATTGTTTAAGCTATCCTTATGATTGACGTATAGTTTAAAATAGTTTAAGGCCTTTTTAATTTCATTCTTTTTTTCAAATCCTCTGTAAAGACAATTGCACGCTTTCATTTGTAATTCAAGAAGGGCTAATTTATCTGCGATATCCAAACCTTGACCACATTTTTCAATTCCTGAAGAAATATCATTATTCGATAACTTCAGTGTCCCCCAGGCAATAAGCGAGTTAGCTATTCCTCTCTGATCACTATTGTTAACTTGAATTTCATTGGCTTTAGAATAATAATACTCAGCTTGCTTAAGTTCATTTTTTGCTTCCATCAAACCGCCAATATTTTGATAGGTTTCTGAAAGAATAGTAGACTGACCTCCAATGCTTAGTTGGATTTCAATAACTTCTTCAAAATATGCAAGTGCTTCATCGTATTTTTTTCGACTAGAATAGATATTGCCAACATTATTTAAAACATTTGAGAGACCATTGGATTTTTTACTGATTGATTTATGAGCTTCAATAGACTTATTAAAATAATTCAAGGCTTTCTCAAAATCCCCTTGTTTATCGTAAATAATTCCAATATTAGAAAGTGTATTAGCATAGCCGTCAGACCGATCGTTAATTTCTTCAAGCAATCTGATGGCATTTAAATATTTATCTAAAGCATTAGAAAAATCA
>TARA_R110002050_G_scaffold141376_1_pt1 | contig 12988 bp, 8 predicted proteins | sample TARA_R110002050 | Tara Oceans TARA_R110002050 (sample SAMEA4396988) | marine metagenome | biome: Polar Biome; feature: [DCM] deep chlorophyll maximum layer (ENVO:01000326); material: water (ENVO:00002006), including particulate matter (ENVO:01000060) such as... | depth 25 m
ACAAAAAATAGAAGAATTAACACTTTATACCATTGCACAACAAAAGCAATTGGATAAGCAGGAAAAAGCGTTGACTCAACAACAAAGAATAGCTGAAGAACAAAATAAACTTATAGAGTATCAAACCGGTCTTTTAAAGGAATTGTTGAAAGAGAAAAAATAATTTATAATTAATTTTTATTAAGCAGTACTTAATCCTAAAGTAAATGTTCAAACCCTACAACATCATTATTAGTTTATTCTTCATTGTTGTTGCTACTTCTGCAACTTATGGACAAGCAATAATAACACTCGATCAACCTGAATCAGGAAATCAGGTACACAGAGCAACAGAAAAAGTTCGATTATTATCCGGATATGCTTATCAACCGGTAGGAACCGAAAAAATGAAAGCCTATATAGGTTCTATTTTTAACTTTACCGTTGACGCAACCCCTGTAGGACAAGAATTTACTACTTATTATATTAGCGGAATGGGGGTTAACGGAGACTTTTATATGCAAACATCCGATACCTTTGAATTATCAGCTTTAGATACAACCAAATTGCTAACCATTAATTTTACAGATACCAATCAAGTTAATTCTGTTGCTATTACGATTACCTTTAACGAAAATAATCAGATTGAAACAGCCGTTGCTCTTATTACAGACGAATCAGACACCTATGAATATAGCATTATGCCTTATCTATCTGTTGGTATTGATAATATTATTTTTGATTTAAATGAACTCATTATTAACCATGTGTCAAGATGTATTCAATATGATGATTATCATTGGTTATCCAATAAATTATATAATGAAAATGGATGGGTGATTAGTGAAGGTGTTACTTATTTAGATAATATAGGGCGTCCTATACAAAGTCAGGCTAGAAATTTTTCTACCAATAAAATAATGGCTAAACAAAGCATCTATGATTCTTTTGGAAGGTTAGCAATTAACACACTTTCTGCACCCATTTATAACGGTGCCTTTTGTTATAAGTCAAACTTTATTACTGCAAATAGCGGAGACCCATATGATGTTTCTAAATTTGATTTACCCAATACATCAAGTGCCCTCTCAGGAGAAGTTGATAATCCCTTTGCTGTTGACAATACTACAAAAGGAAGCTTGGGTTGGTACTTTAGTAATAACAACGATGAAGAATCTTATGTAGCAAGTAGCGGCTTTCCTTATTCAAGAGTAGAATACTATAGCGATCCCTTAGGAAGACCAAAAAGAATAGCAGGCATAAGCGAGAATTTTAAACTGGGTAGCGGACACGAAACAACCGTTTTTTATGGTGTGGCAGGTAATGAACTTACTTATGTTTATGGGTATGCTGCCAATAATTTTAATAATTACAGAAATAACTTAACCAAAACCATACTTACCAATGCTGATGGCTTAGAGCAAGTGGTTTATACCGATGCCCAGGAAAATGTAATAGCTACTTGCTACAGCGGAATAGAAAACGATTGTTATACCGTTCCTGTGCAGCATAAGTTAGATTATTATAAAGGAAGAAGTGTGAATATTCATTTACCCTATTTCGCTACCCAACAATTAACATTTAATCTTAATACAGCTAGAGGATGTAGTGACATTGCTTATGTAACCATCAAAATAGTAGATTTAATGAATGAAAAAGAATTGGTAAGTGGAGTTGATTATAACTTTGTTCAAACACCTATTACGGGAACCTATAAATATCCTATTAATTTTATTGGCAATTATGCCAATAAATCACTTTATTTAAGCATATCTTACGATTATACTGCTCATTATATTAACAATGTTTATCCGGTAAGAAATTATGGCCCCTATTTGCCCTATCAAGCCATTCAGTATAAATTAGATTATTCGCATTGGACATTAAATTATTATGATTATAAAAGCCGCTTGGTTAAAACCATACCTCCCGAAGGAGTAGATTGTAGAGGTATAGATCCCAATGTAGATTGGAATTATGAAACAGATTGGGTAAACTATGATTTTTATGATTACCAAACAGATGTTTTTACCATAAACCCCGGAAATTATGTCGATAATATTTATAACTATTATGATTACAAAACTACCAACTCTACTATTTATACCAGCGAAACTACTCAAAATCATGATATAGAGTTAACATTTTATCCCAGTCAAAAAAATATAGGTTATTTAGATTGCGATAATTTAGGTTCTTTTGATGATATAGGCTATGACGATAATTCCCAAACGCTCGTTACGGTAAATAATATTCTTGATTTTATGGAAAAAAATACCACTTACAGTAATTCAAGAATAATGACCAGTATAGACACTACCGATATAGATAGTTTTAATATGCGAACAGCCAACAGGGTTCCTGTTTTAGTGCAGGATGGCATTTTTATTGGCGACCAAAATTTTAAAGTGCTTACAGGTGATGGATCTAATATACCATTAGATGTAGATCCCGGACCTTGCTCCGGACACTGTTTTAATGGTGTACAGGATTGTGGTGAAACAGGTATTGATATTGGACCGGATTGTATCATAACTCCTCCGCCTCCATGCGAAGGGATTCCTCCAGTATTATTAGCAACCTATAAAATGGAAATAGAAGTTATTATAGAAGATGCTACTACAGCTTATTATGTAAAAAACGATGGAAGTGTTCAGTCGGCACCCTATTCCTATTATTTTTATCCTAAAATTTATAAAACCTGCAATTGCGAATATTATTGGGATTATTCCTCATTTTCTACCTTAAACATAACTATTAATAATCAAGAATTAAACACCTATAAGGAGGGTATTCATTTTAACCTTAAATCTGTTCAGGTAAGAAAAAAACAACAGTTGCCTAACTATGAAGCTTTTAATGATGCTGATTGGATACACCACCTGTTGCAATATATGGATTTGCGTGTTCGCCTGAAACATAATGTAGGACCTTATACCAACGATAACATTTCGCACAGTTTAATTTCTACTTATGAATATGATGAACTAAATCAACTTATAGCTGCAGAAACCCCTGATGAAGGACTAACAGAGTCTGTTTACGATACGCAAGGAAAAACAAGATTTACCCAAAATGCACAACAAAAAATAGAGGAGAAATTTAGTTATGTCAATTACGATAGAGCAGGAAGACCTATTGAATCCGGTATTTATGATTATTCCAACAGTGCAGCACTGCAATTTCAAAATCAAAAAGAACTCCCTGCTCTTAATGTTGGAGAAACCTCTGTATTAACAGTAGTAGATGAAACAGATGGATTAAACGATACCTATTGTTCAGAACAAACGTTTACCCTATACGATTTACCTGACGAGAGTACCTCTCCTTACTACCCGTTTAATACAGCTCCTTATACCAACTATAAGCAAACGCATTTATTGGGCAGAGTTTCTAAAACATGGAACGAGTTTAGTATAATGTGGTATGGTTACGATATGTATGGGCGAGTAGCTTGGACCATAGAATATATTTTAGATGCCGCCATTGCCGATTATAAAACCATTAATTATGAATACGATGCTGCAGGAAATGTAAGCAATACCATTTACCAAAAGTACGATACAGAATATTTTGAACATCAGTATACCTATGATGCCGGTCAGCAATTAAAAAGAGTACAGACCAGTATTAACGGAGTTATTTATTACAATGAAGCCACTTATGCCTATTACCAACACGGACCATTAAAAAGAACCGAAATAGGAGACCAATTGCAAGGAGTAGATTATGTATATACCATAGATGGAAAACTAAAAACCATTAACTCGCCCAATTTAGGCGAAGCAAGCGGAGGCACTATTTTTTATGACCCCGGAAAAGATGGGGAAGGAACAAGTTCGTTTAATACAGATATTTTCGGGATGGTAATAGATTACCATCAGTTCGATTATGAACGTGCAGGAACACACATTAACTTTGGGTTAGGAACCAACCAAAAATATACAGGAACCATTAACCAGGTAAGGTGGAATTTAGATGAAAATACCTTGGGATTAGATTTAACTCCTTCAGGAAAACAAAATGTTTATCAATATACCTATAACGAGTTTAATTGGCTTACCGGAGCTACCTTTGGCGAATACACCCCATCGTGCAGCCAAAATACTAACCCTATTTACAATTGCCCTTTTCCACCCACATTTACAGCCGATGTTAATAATCAGTTTAAAGTAAGCGACATCACTTACGATAAAAATGGTAATTTAGCTACGTTAATCCGAAATGGAAACACTACCACAGGAACAGCTATGGATAATTTAACCTATAACTATGCTACTATTACTCAGCCTGATAATGATGTGGTAAAAGTGAATAATAGATTAACCCATGTAACCGATGCGGTAGCTGCTTCAGGATATACTACCGATATAACTACCCAAAGTGCCAACAACTATACTTATAATGCCATAGGAGAACTCATTGCCGATGCTACTGAAAACAAAACCTATACCTACTACCAAAATGGGTTGGCAAAGGCAATTAATACAGGCAGCAATGCCACCCTAAAGTTTGAATACAATGCTAACGGACACCGCCTTAAAAAATACATATATAACAGCAGCGGAGTGTTAGATAAAGAAGTATTTTACATAAGAGATGCCGGAGGAAATGTAATAAGCACTTACGAAAAAGACATAGCCACTAGCAACATATCTAAAGATTACAGCATTATAGGCAATAACCTGATAGGGATGTTTAGCCCCGACCCGGTAAGCTTAGAAAGCCGCTATTTTATGTACGACCATTTAGGTAATGTAAGAGCAACCTTTAGAGAAAATGCCGGAGCACCGGAAGTGCTTAGTGTTAATGAATTTTATCCTTTTGGTATGAACATGCCGGGCAGAACCTCTATCAGTTCACTTAATAAAGTAAACTACGGTTATCAGGGGCAGGAACTAGACCAAACTGGGCTTAACTTTTTTCCATTGCGGATGTACGATGCCCGTTTGGGGCGTTGGCTCAGAACCGACCCCTATTACCAGCACCATAGCCCTTACTTAGCCATGAGTAATAACCCCATTAGCTTTATAGACCCAACAGGTGGAGTAGATGAAAACAATAATGGAATTGATGATAATGATGAGGATATCTTTATATCAGCAGGGTATTATGCAGGAACGAAATGGATGGATGAATTTATGAATTGGTATTCAGGATTAGAAGCCTCCATACAAAACCAAGATAAGTATGTAGAATACCTTACAGAATTGAGCCGGGTTGGAGAGGCTGAAATGAGAAGAAGAGTTTTAAAAGATGTGAAAGAAGTTTGGATAACTACTTCTTCTAGTTTTGACGGACCAATAAGTTTTAAAACAATGCAAACCAGCTACAGTACCAGGTATGCGCTTTATTTTTATAAACCTACTTTTGGAGGTACCAGTGCCGATGAGATTGATCCCAGTAAAAGGGCGAGAGGAACAGGTGGTGGTTCTGATCTTTTGGCTTGTATGATATGCCCTTTAAATGATGGTGGTGGGGGTAGAACTTCAAGTTTTAGTTATGAGAGACGACAGATAGATTTGAGAGTGAACAGGGGTAATCGTCAATTATCATATGGAGCAACTACAAAGCAAGCGACAAATAGTGGTAATTCTGGAATGAGCTTATTAGGACCAACCTTAATTGGTTTAGGGTATCCATTTAATTTTTTAAAACCATTCGGAGCTTTGGGTTCTTCTCCTGGTTCATCAATAGCTTCTTGGACGTTGTCTAAAACTATTCCACAAACATTTACAAATACTTTAGGAAGACAAATAGGGACAAAAGTGGCTACTAGATTAGGAACAAATGTTATTGGAAGAGGTATAGGTAGATTTATTCCTTTTGTGGGATGGAGCGTTTTAACTTATGATGCTATTTATGATACTCATTTTGATCCTGCAATACAAGGTCCAAAAGATTTAGGTCAAGACATACAAAATGGTATTTTAACTCCTCATCAGATGATAAAAAAGTATTCTTGTTTTGTCAAGGGAACTAAAGTTTTAATGGAAAATGGAGTTAAGAAGAACATAGAAGATGTTGAAGTTGGAGATAAAATTTTGAGTGTCAATATGGCTACAATGACATTTGAAATAGATGTTGTTTCTGACATTCCAGATGTTACCAAAAAGTATAGACTGATACGAGCTGAATTTGAAAATGGAACAATTAATGAGTTTTCTCCTGCACATCCATATTGGGTTGTAGGAAAAGGATGGTCTGTATTTGATACAGAAGAGGCTAAAATAGAATTAAAATTTAAAGTCAACCAACTTGTTGAAGGTGATATTGTTCTTTATTACAAAGATGGTAAGTTGAAAGAAACAAAAATATTTTCATTAAAGGATACAGGAAAGTATATAGAAATGTATAATGTAGAATATGTGAAAAAGAATAATAATTTTTTTGCAAATGGAATCTTAGTTCATAATAAGAGAATTAATGATAATATAAATAAAGAAACGAATGAGTAGAAAGGTAGAAATAGAAGATATTTGTTCTTTCATTATTCGGAATCGATGGGAATATGAGTTTGAGTTGACTAAAGATACTTTATTGGTTGAAGATTTAAAAATATGGGGAGATGATGCTGTTGATATTTTGCTTGCATTTGGAAAAGAGTTTAATGTGGATTTGTCTAAATTTTATGCAGATAAATATTTTCCTCCTGAAAGTTTATTTTTTGGGAATCAGAGTGGTTATAAACCTATAACGATAGGTGATTTATTGAAAGGGGCAAGGGAAGGAAGATTAGAATAGTGTGTGTGCTCGGCACTGTTAGTGATGTGCTCGGCACTGTTAGTGAGAGCTTGTAGCTTGAACACCGCTGAAAAAAAACGAAGGTAGTTGATTTTTAGGACAAAGTCAAGAGGTAAATGAAAGTTTTTTTAAACAATACGTTCTTTTAAAAGTGGAAATTGGAGTTGGTAGGTGGTAGAGATGAAATGCTTAGCTGCAAGCTAAAGCATAACGGTGCGGTGCACACGGAATTGGACGTCATAGACCATGGCAAGTAAAACCGGGAGATGAAGGAAATTTTTGGAAAAGATTTTAAATATGAAATATGATTAAAATGGATAATTTTTTTGTAGAGTTAAAAGAGATACTTGAAAAAGTATTAATATGGTCTGAAAACTTTAAGAAAGGAGACCGAGACCGAGACTATGATTTTGATATTGATGATGAATTGTACACGCTTTCTAAAAAGTATAATAAAGATTTTAAAAAAGGAAATCTATTGTTGTTGTATAATCTTCTTGATTTTTATTGTGATGCTGTGAAACATGGTTTTAAGAAGATTGATGAAAATTATTTTATATCAGAAGCACATATGGATATTAAACACATTCTTAATTCTATAGAATTAAGTGATTATTCTAAATTAGAATTTTCTGACGAATTGGAAAAACGACTTAGTGGAATATAATGTACTCGTGTGTGTTGTGCGTGCTCGGCACTGTTGGTAGTGTTACTATTTATCTGTTTTTTAATTTCAAAGACGTAAACAATTGATAATCAAATAAAAATTAAGATAATAAATAAAAATACAAGGGTATAAAAGTAAGTTTGATGCAAAAAAGAAGCTTTAAATCGCTTCTAAATCCATATATACTGTTTAAGTGTTACTTTTTATCTGGTAAAATTCTTTGAAAATATTGTTATTATTAGAGTCCGGTAGAATAAAAAAATAAAAAAAGTGCGTAGTAAAGTTGGATTTGGTAAAGATGAAATGTGTAGCTACAAGCATAAACATAATAAATAGTGCGGTGTACATTATGGCTTTATTTCTTGAAGAATAATTATTTCTTAAATAGTCTGTCAAACAAAGCGTAAGAGAAAAATAATTTAGTACTCCAAATTTTTTCACCTCCATCATATTCAATCTTTTTATAACTTCTACCTATTCCAATATTGATCTTGTTGTTCCAGTGTAATTCAATTCCAGCGTAAGAGCCATCCCATAAACCATATTTAGAATCAATTGGAGAAGCATGAAAAAAGGAGAAACCTATATAATGTTTAAATTTCTTATCTACATAATAGTCAGCTCCAATTAATTGTACAGCTCCAAGTATATTTCCTTTTTCATATGAGCCTTTAAATGAATTAGTACTCATCATTAGTATTGGGGGTGATATTAAAGTTATAGCAAATCGTGATGGATCGTGAAATTTATCATTTTCAATGCTATATCGCTTATTCATTCTATGGGTTCTTCTTCTATAAATATAACCATCGGCAAGAAAAGAATACAGATTTCTTTGTCGATAACCATTCGAATACTTATTCTCATATTTTTCATATAGCTCATCTAAAAACTTTGAATATGCAACTGCATTTGCTTTAACTTTAGTATTTATTAAACTGTCAATAGTATTTGCCGAAACTGCAAATTCTTTATGCCATTTTAAGGTTCTCATTTTACCAACAGTTGAACTGAACATGGTATGATTAAGTAAGTTTATTTCTGATTTTACTTCAGTTCTAATGATTACTGAATCATTGTCAATTAACATGGCAATTTTACTTCTGTTATACGCTATCCATTCCTTAATTAAAACATCATTTGTCTTATTTAACATTAAGGAATCATAGCTAAAATAAAAAACTGGTAATTCGTTCTCATAGGTAAAAGGTTTTATTAATTGTGCATACCATATAAAATCGAGTGAATCTGCCTTTGTTTTTTGTTTTTTTAGATTATTAATGATGTCATCGTGTAGCGATTTCAGGAAAACCTGATTATCTCCTTGGGCTTGGAGTCCAAGTGTTACAATTAAGCATAGAATAAAAGTTAAAATATATTTTCTCATAAGTCTAATAATTTTAATTTTTCAATAATAGTTTTAATATCGTTAATCATTTTATAAAGATTGATTCCATTTGAATTTTCATTTACAATGTCCTTCAACTCACTATATATATCATTATATTCATCGTTTAAGTTATTATCACTATTATCATAAGCTGTTATTTTTTCTTGTTTAAAATTAGAATCAAGTACAACATTACAAAGGTCTTCTACCAATGGTAAATACACTTTAGGATGGTCCAAATAAAGGTCAAAATCGTGCATCCAAGCTCTATCAATATAGTCTAATTGAATTTTAGAGGTATATACTGTTGGCGAGATATTTTTAGATAATCCAATCCATACTATAGGATCGAATTTATTACCAAAGATACGGTAACTATGTGTTATCACTCCAAATTGTTCTCCCATATCTGACATTTTACACACCTTAATAAATGTGTTGCTTGGGTTACGGTCATGTGCATCAAATTTATTCATCACTTCAGGAATACTTGCTAATTGATAGAATGATCGAATTTCAGGAGACCCATCTTCGGGCAATCCTGACGGCAGTACATTAAAATCACTCCCACCTGAATATAAACGATGAATCAGATCGAACCCTACTTTAGTTCCTAAACTATGACAGATAAATGAGAATTTAGCCCCGGGGTTTTCTTTAATGGTGTCAACTACATTATTTACTAGTGGAATTAAAACAAGATCAGTAATCTCTGGATTTAAAATATAAGTAGGTACATCTAATGCATAATCTCTTAAGCCGCTTACAATCTTTTCTTTATTATTATCTGGTTCGTGGTTAGTATTGTTTCTTTCTGCTAATCCGGTACTTAAGAAATTGTGAAGTGGTTCCCATTCTGCTGCACCCTCTATCATCGTTGCCATATTAGCATCAATAATATCACCGTAGGTTAGTTCTTTAAACTCAAGTTCAAATCGAGGTTGTTTATTTGTTTCAGTTAAGATAGTATCAATTTTTTCCTTTATTTTTATAATAGGATCTTTTGCCCAACCTTCAGTATGTTTTCCAACGCCATGTAATAGAAATACAATATGTTTTTTCATTTGATATTTATGTTTAATTTAAAAATAATAAGTATCAAATATATAAAAAAACTATTTGTTATTCAATAGGTTAGTTTATAAAATTAAATTATAAGGAGTAACTTTTAGATGTGTTATGATGATTATCATGTACATTCCTATGATGGAAAGTAATAAGAGGTTGTTTTAGGGGGATGTGAGTTTTAATGACTTTGTTTTTAATGATAAAGAGACTTTAAAAATCAATAGATAAAAAAAGCCCTGAAGTTTAAACTTCAGGGCTTTTTTGTTTTTCTGTGACCTGGCTGGGATTTCACTTATATCATTTAAATGTACTATTTTCGGGTGTTTTATAAACATGATTTGTTTTAGTGAAGAAATAATGAAATTAATAATATAAATAATTCATAAACAAATGTAATTATTTTGTGACGATAATTTTAAAGGTTAGGTTGTAATTTTAATTTTTACTCATTATAACATATAAATATATATCATTAAAAAACATCTTTTATAAGAGATAAAAAATCAAGTCTTCTTCTTCTAGCTAATTCAAAAGAGATATTATCGCTCATGATAATCATATTGCTTTTTTTATCAAACGTTTGTATTTTATACATATTTATAAGTACGCTTTTATTTATTTTAAAAAAAGGATACATTTCTAACAACATTTCAAATTCAGTGATTGGTTTTGTAGATAAAATAACACTATGTCTTTCTGATTTCACTTCAGTGTATGACTGAATAGCTTTACAGTAATGTATTTCATTAACAGGAACAAAATCAATTTTATAATTTCCTTTAATTGGAATAATTGAAGATTGTTTGGTTACTATAAGTTCACGCATTTGAGATTCAATCAAACATAATTTGTTCATGGATTGAACTAATGCTTTTTCCATTTTTTGGAGATGAACCCTTTTACTTTTAATATTATGTATTTGTTCATTCATTAAGGTTGCGAATATATAATGTTTTAATTTAAAATAAAATAAGTATTTATACTTAAATAGATAAGTATAAATATTTAGTGTTAAATTTTTTGATTTTATTTAAGTGTTTTTTATATAAAATTACCGTTCGTTTGAAAAAACCTACCGTTAGTTGGTAAAAACCTACCGTTAGTAAGACGGATTAACTATTTCTTTGTTTTTAATAGCTATTCATTTACGTTTGAAAACTATTTCGAACATTACTTTGTTTATAAATTTTTGATATTACTTGAAGAAAATAGCGAAACAATACTTCTGCAAAAAAAATTAGTAGAATTAGAAAAGCTATTAGCACAAACTAAAAAAAAACTTCATCATGAGGCTGAATATAACAAACAGCTAGAAGCTATTTTAAGTGAGGAGCATCCTGTTAAGAGATCAAAAATTATTACCATTAAAAGTGCCACTAAAATAGAGTTTGTAAATGTAGATGATATAATATGTTGTGATGCAGATGAAGTTTATACACATGTTCGATTAAACAATAGTAGAAAAATTACGGTAGCAAAGACATTAAGCTCATTTGAATCCCTATTAGAAGGACATGATTTTTTTAGAATAAGTAAGAGCCATATTATTAACCCAAGTTATATGATAACATTATATAAAGACAGAAACCAAATCTTATTACAAGGAAATATTGTATTAGACATTGCTAGAAGAAGAAGGGTGGAATTTTTGAAAATACTTAAACATTGACAATAATTTTTTTTAGAATTTAAACCTTATTAATAAACTAAACATTCATAAAATGAAAAAAACAAAACAAATTTTACTATTGAGCTTATTACTGATTTGTTCAATTAATACTTTCTCACAACAAATAGTAGTAGGAGAAAAAGATACTATAGCAAATATAAGTTCATCAGGCATAGTAACAGATGCAATGAACAATCAAATAGGTGAAATTACTTCATCAGGGGTAATAAAAAATGCACAAGGAGAAATCTTAGGTAATATAGTAGGGAACGAATTTAAAGACGTATCAGGATTTGTAAGGGGAGAAAAAGTAGTAGCAGGAAGTGAAACTCAAATTAAAGTAGGTGGAGAAGTGATTATAGCAACTGTTCAGTCAGGAAATAAAATAATAGACACCCATACTAGTCAAGTATTAATAAATTCAGTAGGAGCTGTAAGTGAAACACAGCTCATTGCTTATTTCTTATTTTTTTAACATTAATTAAAATTTACAACGATGAAAAAAATTATATATGTATCAGGACTGATAATTTGTGTATTGACTTTAAACTTAAATGAAATAAAAGCTCAAATATATTTTGGCACAAACACCCTAAGTGCAACTGGTAGTTCATTAGGAACAGGAAATACATCCAATTCTAATTATACTTTTGCTTCTGGTCAGAATTCACAAGCTACAAATGCTTGGAGTTTTACTCATGGACTTGCTGCGCAAGCAGCTGGACAACTTTCTGCATCAATAGGATATAATGCTTATGCAAATGGTTCCAGATCTTCTGCAATTGGAGAGAATGCTAAATCAACTGGTACAAACACCTATTCATTTGGGAGATATGTTAATGCTACAGGCAACTATTCATTTGCACTTGGAAATTCTTCTACAGCAAGTGGTTTATACGGATATGTTTTTGGAGTGTCTTCACAAGCTATTGGAGATTATTCGTTTGCTATAGGAAGATATTCAGTAACAAATGGAGATAACTCTTATAGCCTTGGAGAGTATCTTAGCACTTCTGTTGCCAATTCAATGACCATAGGTAGAGGAGTAAATTCAACAACAAAATTAGACAACAACACAACTAATTCACTAATCGTAGGGTTCAATAGCGATACTGCAACACTTTTTGTAGGACCATCAACAGGAGTAGGAACATTCGGAAAAGTAGGGATAGCTACTAGCAGTCCAATAAGAACATTTGATGTAAACGGTATGTCTCATTTTTCTGATACTATGAGTATAGGAACCACCAAAACAAACGGTTCTCTGCTTGCCGTAGCTGGAAAAATAAGTGCAGAAGAAGTAGAAATTAGCCTAACAACCACATGGCCAGACTTTGTTTTTAGTATGTCTTATGAATTAAATACCCTCGCTCAAGTAGAAGAATATATTAATAAGCATAGTCATTTACCCAACGTACCTTCAGCAAAAGAAGTAGCAGAAAAAGGAATAAACATAGCAGAAATGGATGCT
>TARA_R110002050_G_scaffold203992_8_pt1 | contig 12974 bp, 11 predicted proteins | sample TARA_R110002050 | Tara Oceans TARA_R110002050 (sample SAMEA4396988) | marine metagenome | biome: Polar Biome; feature: [DCM] deep chlorophyll maximum layer (ENVO:01000326); material: water (ENVO:00002006), including particulate matter (ENVO:01000060) such as... | depth 25 m
AACACACCACACCGGAATCACGACACGGTCCCATGCTGTTTTTTCTGACCGTTATGTCGATGGATATGGTGGCGCAGGAATACGGCTACCGCCGTATCGAACGGTACTTTGAGCAGTGCATCGAACAGCGGGTTGAGTAACCGAAGAGTGACGGGATCATACCCCTCTACCTCAACACATGATGTTCCGGTGTCATTAAATCCGGCACAGGCAATCCCAACGCTTGTGCCAGCGAGCGGTCATTCACCCGGCACAGGGCATCCAGTGGCAAATGATTGGAGGCGCTGCCAAACGGCTCTTCCAGCTGTTGCGCCAGGGCATCCAGACCAAAAAAAGTGTAAGCAACAATGACCAGAAATACCGGTGTCATCCAACCCATACTGCCGACCAGCCCGAAGGGCAATAAATAACAATACAGATACGCCGTGCGATGAGTCAGCAAGGAATAGGCGAAGGGCAAAGGGGTCGATGACAGCCGCTCACAACCGGCCTGTACTGCCGCCAGGCCCGACACATGGTCATCCAGAATACGAATCCCCTGAGTATCCAGCTCGTTGGCGGCATACGCCTGACGCAACTGTTCTGCCATGTTCTGACACACACCGTCAGCGACATTACCGCTGCCGATCACCTGTTCCAGTTCAGCAACGGGCAAACACGCCAGCACCCAGGCAGGTAATTGTTGCTGCAAGACATCCATAGACAGAGGCTGCTGACGTAATTGCAGCCGCAAGGCGTGATAAAACACCGAGCACCAGGCCAATAATGTTAAACGACGGGATGCGGGCAACAGAATATGTGCCGAGCGCGCCAACGAACGCACGTTAGAAATCATCTGGCCCCATTGCTGACGACCTTCCCACCAGCGGTCATAACAGGCGTTATTACGAAAACCGAGAAACAGCGATAACGCAATGCCCAGTAAGGTAAAAGGAGCGACTGAATACTGCGCCAGATTGGCCCAGTGATCGGTATGAATCACCACCACCCCGGCAGCAAACAACAGCAACGCCAGCAGGTGCAACGCAATATCGGGCAAAATAGAACCACGCCAAACAAATAACAGCGCCAGCGTATGCGGGCGTTCACGAACAATCATCAGGTTACTCCGGCAACCGCTACAAACAAGTCAGTAAAAATACATTCGTTCCAGGTTACTGGCCCTGACCCTGGCCCTGCAGGGTTGCCAATACACGGCGGCTACCACCACTGTCACGGTGTTCGCCGAGGTAAATTCCTTGCCAGATACCCATATTCAGCTCACCGCCAGTGATCGGAATCATCACACTATGGCCCAATAAACTGGCCTTGAGATGGGCAGGCAAATCATCGCTACGGATGATGTGTCCATAAAGCCTCCCCTTACCCCCATACAGTTCATGGCCATTATCGGAATAGGGGACATGTCCATACCCTTGGAAGTATACATTTTGTGTTGGAACTCCCGAACCCCTGACTCTTTCAAAACATCATCAACCTTAGCTAGTCGTCCCTGCAACACCTTCGACGCCAGCATTCAACAGCCTTTCACGCCTGTTACGGCCAGACTTTCTACCCGTAAAATCATATTACGATATCAAAATCTGGTAGATCGCCATGACTCCCAAGGACAAACAGCACGATAAACAGAAAGATTTCCTGCGCCCGGAGCTGCTTGACCTGATCGACCCCAGGCATGAACTTGTTCAGCTCAGTCAACGTATCGACTGGGCTGAACTGGAGCGTCACTGCCAGAGTTTTTACTGCTCAAACAACGGACGCCCTGGATCATCGTCCCGATTAATGATTGGCCTGACACTCCTGAAACACATCTACGCGCTATCGGATGAACACTGCATCGCCCGCTGGGTAGAAAACCCCTACTGGCAGCACTTCTGCGGCGAGCAGTATTTCCAACATCGACCACCGATTGATTCCACCACGTTCGGGCGTTTCCGCCGACGTCTCGGCGAGGACGGGTTAAAGACACTGATGAAAATGACGGTTCGCCTAGGGTTGGAACTGAATATCATCGACGAAGCCAGCTGTCAGACCTTGGTCGCGGACACGACCGTGATGGAAAAAGCCGTTGCCTATCCAACCGACAGCCAACTCTTCAAACGTGTACAGGAACCGCTGGTGATAGTTCCAGTGCTGACTGGTTCATAGCATTCCAGCTTGCGAATCACCTCAACTCTCACACGAAGATTTAGGCTCACAGACAGTAATCAGTTTTTCTGCGTCAAAGACAATGAAACAAATTTATCTTGACATTCAACCGGGACAAACAGATTATTTTTTGCATCATTAATTATGAACAGGTAAAAGCGTGAAACTCAAACAGATCGCAACCATTAATGCAGGCTATCCATTTCGGGGGAAAATCCCTGAAGTGCCTGGCTCTGCCGTAGTCGCGGTTCAAATGAGGGATGTTTCACTAACCAAAGAGATTCGCTGGTCAGACTGCCTGGAAACAGAGCTAACCGGCAAGCGTGGATCCGACTACCTCACCACAGGTGATATTCTAGTGGCCGCTCGTGGCAGCCATAACTACGCCGTACTAGTGGATCAGTTATTAGCCTCTACGGACAAGCAGGCCGTTGCTGCGCCACATTTCTTTGTGGTCAGCCTGAAAAAGAAAGACATTCTGCCTGAGTTTATCGTGTGGTTACTGAATCAAGCACCGGCTCAGCGTTATTTTGAACAGAATGCCGAAGGCACCTTAACAAAAAGCATTCGCCGCAGTGTGCTGGAAGATGCCCCGGTCGTTGTTCCGCCACTGGCCAAGCAGCGAGCAATCATTGCGATGGCCAATACCCTGGGTGAAGAGCAAAGATTGATACAGAGGCTAGTCAACAACGGCGAGCGCATGATGGGTGCCATCGCCAACGACTTATACCAAACGCATGGTCACTAAACAGCCAGCGCAACGAATTCAAGACTTGAACGGGGCCAGCCATTGATTGGCTCCACTAAAAGGAAGCAATGGATGAACGATAAAATCAATCAAGACAGCATCAATAAAGCGCTGTGGAACGCCTGCGATACCTTCCGTGGCACCATCAGCGCCGATACCTATAAAGACTTCATCCTCACCATGCTGTTCCTCAAGTACATCTCCGATGTCTGGCAGGATCACTACGATGGCTACCAGGCCGATTACGGCGACGAGCCGGAACTTATCGAAGAGATGATGAAAAACGAGCGATTTGTACTGCCCAAGTCGGCCAGTTTTTATGCCCTGTACGAACGCCGTCACGAACCCGGCAACGGTGAGCGCATCGACCAGGCGCTGCATGCCATTGAAGAAGCTAACGGCACCAAGCTTAAGGATGCGGGCAAAAGCGTGTTCCAAGACATCTCGTTCAACACCGATAAGCTGGGCGAAGAGAAGCAAAAGAACACCATTCTGCGTCACCTGCTGGAAGACTTTGCCAAGGACGAGCTTAATCTCAAGCCCAGTCGGGTCGGTACGCTGGACGTGATCGGTAGCGCCTACGAATACCTGATTAAAAACTTTGCCGCCAGCGGTGGCCAGAAAGCCGGTGAGTTTTATACCCCGCCCGAAGTCAGTGACCTGATTGCCGAACTGTTGGACCCGCAACCAGGTGACAACATTTGCGACCCAGCCTGTGGTTCTGCCTCACTGTTAATGAAATGTGGCAGCAAAGTTCGCAAAAACCATAACAGCAAAAACTACGCGCTCTACGGCCAAGAGGCCATTGGCTCCACCTGGTCACTGGCCAAGATGAACATGTTTCTGCACAGCGAGGACAACCACAAAATCGAATGGGGCGACACCATCCGCAACCCCAAGCTGCTCGACAAAAATGGCGACCTGATGCTGTTCGACATCGTCACCGCCAACCCGCCGTTCAGTCTCGACAAATGGGGCCACGACGAAGCAGAGCACGACAAGTTCAGCCGCTTCCGCCGTGGCGTACCGCCGAAAACCAAAGGTGACTATGCGTTTATCCTGCACATGATTGAAACCCTCAAACCCAAAAGCGGCCGCATGGGCATTGTCGTGCCCCACGGCGTGCTGTTCCGGGGCTCTTCCGAGGGCAAAATCCGCAAACAGCTGATTGAAGAAAACCTGCTCGATGCAGTGATTGGCCTACCAGAGAAGTTGTTTTACGGCACAGGTATCCCGGCAGCGATTCTGATTTTCAAGAAAGAAAAATCGGATACTGACGTCATGTTTATTGACGCCAGCCGCGACTTCAAAGCCGGTAAAAACCAGAACCTGCTGACAGAAGAAAATATCGCCAAGATTGTAGCCACCTACCACGCTGGCAACGATGTCGATAAGTACGCCTACATTGCCAGTCTCGAAGAGATCAAAGAGAACGACTACAACCTCAACATCCCGCGCTACGTCGATACCTTTGAAGAAGAGGAAGAAATCGACTTGATGGCCGTGCGTGCCGAGCGTGAGCAGCTCAAGGAACAGCTCAACGCACTGGAGACGGAAATGGCCAAGTATCTGGAAGAGCTGGGTTATGAGTAACCCAGTGTCGCAGCACTACAACACATTGCTCGGTCGGATCTCCGACACCTTTACTGACGGTCAGGCCAAAACCATACAAGCGATCAATAGCGGTTTGGTGATGACTTACTGGCAAATCGGCCAGCATATTGTGGAGTTCGAACAACAAGGCAACACCAGCGCAGAGTACGGTAAACAGTTACTCCCAAACCTGAGTCGCGATCTCAAATTGAAGCATGGCAAAGGCTTTAGCTTGAGTAATTTACAGCGTTTCCGGCAGTTCTATCTGCTGTATCTAAATTGTGCGACGGTGTCGCACAAATTGACCTGGTCGCATAATGACGACACAGGAACTGGGTTATGAATCCACTTGATAAGCTGGATGCCCTCAAAACCAAACTGGACGCACACCGCCCTTTGGATGCAGCGGTTACGGCCAGTCTGCACGAAGAATTAGTGCTGCAATGGACGTATCACAGCAACGCCATTGAGGGGAATACCCTGACCTTGAAAGAAACCAAGGTGGCGCTGGAAGGCATCACCATTGGCGGCAAAACCCTGCGTGAACACTTTGCAGCCATCAACCATCGCGATGCCATTCTGATGGTGGAAGAGCTGGTTGAGAAACAGCAACTGCTGGATGAGTGGACCATTAAAAGCCTGCACCAATTGGTGTTGAAAAATATCGACCCTGAGAATGCAGGACGCTACCGCACCGTCAACGTACTGATCTCCGGTGCCGAACACCGCCCGCCACAAGCACTGCAGATACCGGAGCAAATGGCGGCCTTCTGTGATTGGTGCAGCCAAGCAGCCCAACAGTTGCACCCCATTGAACGCGCTGCGCGGGTGCATGGCGAATTTGTGAAGATTCACCCCTTTGTCGATGGCAATGGCTGCACCTCTCGTTTGCTGATGAATCTTGAGCTGATGAAAGCGGGCTTCCCCGCCACCGTGATTGAAGTCGCCCAGCGACTCGACTACGACCAAGCCTTGGATAAAGCCCATTGCACAGGTGATTACGCAGACTTTATTAATCTGGTTGCCAAGGCTGTTGAAAAGCGCTTTGCCACCTACTGGTGGGCATTGGGGATTGAAGCGGATATTGCCAAGTATTTGGAGGGGGTGGGCAATGGTGAGTAATTCGGAAACCCATCTAGGTGATTTCTTTAAATCCAGTAGGAAAAAAGGAATGGATGGATTGCCTTTACTGTCCGTTACTTTGAATGATGGGCTGGTTATCCGGGATAACTTGGATCGACGTACAGAAACGAATCTGGAGGCTAGCGAACATTTGTTGGTTCAAAGCGGCGATATTGCATACAACATGATGCGTGTATGGCAAGGCGCTTTGGGACGTGCCACTGTTAATGGCTTGGTCAGCCCTGCGTATGTTGTGCTTAGGCCTACGGAAGAAATTGATTCTCTCTACGCAGAATATCTCTTCAAAACCTCTCGAATGATTTACCTGTTTTGGGCGTACTCGTACGGTCTGACAAAAGACCGTTTGCGTTTGTACTTTAACGATTTTGCTCGCATTCCAGTCGAAATACCGGAGTTACAAGAACAAAAGAAAATCGCCCAGATTCTTTCCACTTGGGACAAGGCCATCACCACCACCGGGCAACTGCTTGCCAACAGCCAGCAACAGAAAAAAGCCCTGATGCAACAACTCCTCACCGGCCCTCATCCCTTAAAACCCCGCCTTCTGGATGAGAATGGGGTGAGGTTTGAGGGGGAGTTCAAACGCCGCCATTTTTCTGACCTGCTGGTAATTGATAAAAAGAGCCTGGGCTCCAAAACAGATCCTGATTTTGAGTTCGAGTACATATCGCTTTCCGATGTGGACGCGGGATGTATTTCATCGATTCTGGAGAGACAAACCTTTAAAGCGGCTCCTAGCCGAGCAAGAAGAATTGTCGCTTCAGGAGATATTCTGATGGCGACAGTTCGTCCAAACCTTCAAGGGTTTGCACAGGTAACAGAACAACACCAGAGCTGCATTGCTTCTACCGGCTTTGCCGTACTCAGCCCAAAAGAAAATGTTTGTGGTGATTACGTGTATCACTACCTGTTCAGTGCTCATATCACTGGGCAAATTGATGCGCTTGTAGTCGGCACAAACTATCCAGCTATCAATTCCTCAGACGTTGCAGGCTTATGTATTTACTGCCCGTCCTTTGAGGAACAAGTGAAAATCGCCGCCGTCCTCTCCACTGCCGACCAAGAAATCACTGCTCTGCAAAACAAACTCGCTGCACTAAAACAAGAGAAAAAAGCTCTGATGCAGCAGCTGCTCACGGGCAAGCGTCGGGTGCAAATTAACTAAACAGACAAGGAGTGTTTATGTCCGTCTCGGATATGTTTAAAGAGTTTCTCGAAAACATCAAAGTTCAGAAATCTGACCAGTTCAAGCAACGTTATGAACAGATTACCAAGGCTCTAAACCAGAAATTCAGAGGGACGGACTCAACCACGGCGAACTCATTGCAGGTTGGCTCCTACGGCCGATATACCGGAATTAAAGGTATATCGGATCTCGATATGGTCTACATCATGCCATCATCAAAATGGGATGATTACAAAGATCAAAAGCAATCCAAGCTTCTAACTGATGTAAAGGATGCGATCAAAACTCGTTATCCAACAACGGATGTTCGGGTTGACCGGCTGGTTGTCACTGTGACGTACCAGAACTTCCATGTTGAGGTTCAGCCGGTCTTTAACTATTACGACAGCAACGATGATGAGTCGGGATATTTCAAATACCCGGACACAAAGAAAGGTGGCAGTTGGAAAATCACCAAGCCTCGTCAGGAAATGAAAGCTGTCAAAGAGTTAAACGACGAGAAGAATAAAAATCTTCGCCTGCTGTGCAAGATGGCAAGAGCCTGGAAGAACAAGAGTGGAGCCGCCATGGGAGGTTTGCTAATTGATACCCTTGCCTACAACTTCATGAAGTCCACGACTGATTATGATGACAAAAGCTACTTGCATTTTGACTGGCTAAGTAGAGATTTTTTTAAATACCTTGCTGACCAAGATAAGAAAGATCACTACCAGGCTCCCGGCAGTAATCAGGATGTAAAGGTCAAAAAAGACTTCCGAAAAATGGCCGAAGAAGCCTACGACCTTTGTGTTGAAGCTATAAAAGCTGACGGTACGGCCAAGGCAAATGACAAATGGCGTGAAGTTTACGGAAGCAATTTCCGTAAAGCCGAAGCAGTCGAGGAAGCTGTAACAAAATCCTTGGCAACCTGGAGGGACACCGAGCAGTTCATCGAAGATCAATATCCCATTGATATTCGCTACAATATGCGTCTGGATTGCTATGTTTCTCAAGCGGGCTATCGCACAGATTCTCTTTTTCAAATGCTATTGAAAAAGACACCTCTGCAACCAGACAAGCAGCTCCAATTTCAAGTTGGGGAAACAGAGGTTCCCGGAAATTACACCCTACTGTGGAAAGTTCTTAACCGGGGTCCTGAAGCTCAGCGCAGAAATGAAATTCGAGGTCAAATTGTGACGGATGAGGGATATCGTAAAAGGAGTGAACGAACTTCCTTTCGAGGGGAGCACTTCGTTGAATGTTATGCAGTTCAAAATGGCGTCGTAGTGGCTCGTGCTTCTATTGATGTACCTATCCAGTGAGGCCTGTATGACAAAGAATGATTTGCTTCGAAGCATTGCCCAGAAAGGTTATGACGTAGGATTTGGTGCCAAGAAGCACTTTGCTTCATATGACATCATTGAAAAAGCACCGGGATTGATCAGCTTTCTATCAATGGCCTTTGGCATCATTTCTTTGGCGGTAGAAAACTCACCGACCAAATTGATCTCTTCCGGTTTTGTCGTGCTAGGGGTGATTGGACTTTATATCAGCATGTGCGACCACGAAAAAGCAAAGTATGAGCAGTGCGGCGTTGCTTTAACGAAGCTCTTTAATGAATTGAAGGCTTTGTATTTGAATGTGAAAGCTGCGGATGAGCATGCAGATTTCTCTGATTTTGCAGAAAGATTATCAGAGCTGGAAAGTAAATATTATGACTCCTGCATGAGCAAACAGATCCTCTTGAGTAACTGGTACGCGCACTACAAGTTTTTTTGGGAACACCAGATAGACTGGATTGATGAGCAACTGAAGTTCGGACTTTTTAGAGACAAAGTCCCTCTATCGTTGTGGTTTTTGTTGCTCTGTACCCTGAGTGCTATCGGATACTTTGGGCATCAGAATGATGCCGTTGAGTTGTTCTGCTCTGCAATGAATAAAGCAGTAGGAGAATAACCAATGGACAACGATCTAATCCTCTACACCACCGACGATGGTGAATCCCAGCTGGTACTGCGTGAGCTGGGCGGCCAGGTATGGCTCACCCAGCTGGAAATGGCTGAGCTGTACCAAACCAGCAAGCAGAATATCAGCAAGCATGTAGCGGCGGTATTGTCAGACGGGGAGCTGGCTGAAGGGGCAGTTGTCAACTCAAAGTTTACAACTGCTGCAGATGGCAAAGAGTACCTGACCCAGCTCTATGCTCTGCCCATGATCATTGCCGTAGGTTATCGGGTTCGCTCAACGCGTGGGACTCAATTCAGGCAATGGGCAACTCGTATTTTAGCTGAATACCTGACTAAAGGCTTTGCGATGGATGACGAGCGGCTGAAAGATCCAAAATGGGATTATTTTGATGAGCTGCTTGAACGCATTCGCGACATACGTTCGTCCGAAAAGCGTTTCTATCAAAAAGTCCGCGATCTACTGGCGCTGGCGGAAGATTACCGAGTCAATGAAAAAGAGACTGGGCAGCTTTTTGCTGAAGTGCAGAATAAATTGTTCTTCGCTGTTACCGGCCATACCGCCGCAGAGCTGGTGGTTGAGCGTGCTGACCCCAGTCAGCCCAATATGAATCTGACCAGTTTTTCAGGCAAGAGGGTTCGTAAGGCAGATGTGGTGATAGCCAAAAATTACCTGCAAGCTGATGAGTTGGAAAGCCTGAATCGTTTAGTCAGTATGTTCTTCGAGTTTGCTGAGTTTAGGGCAAAAAACAAAGCACATATTCGTTTGCAAGATTGGCGCGAATACGTCGATAAGTTTATGGATTTTAATGAACAGCCGCTACTCAATAATGCGGGGCAAATTAGCCGTACACAGATGGAGCAACTCGTTAACCAGCGCTATGAGCAATTTGATCAACAGCGTAAATTAGCCGATGCACAGGCGACAGATAAAGCAGAGCTAGAGGAGCTGGAAAAATTGCAAGAACGACTGCAACAAAAACGAAAGGATAAAAAATGACCACCCAAGCAGCTCCCAAATTTCAGGAAGAATACAGTGCCAAGCTACCGGCGCTGACGCTATTGACCAACCTCGGGTGGTCGTTTCTCTCTCCTGAACTCGCGTTAGCTGCCCGTGGTGGTAAAGCCGATGAAGTCGTTTTACGCCAGGTGTTACGCGGTGAGCTTCAAAAGCGCACGTTTACCTTTGCCGGTAAAAGCTATCCGCTGTCTGAAAAGGCCATTGATAACCTGATTGCTGAAGTGTGTAGCCCTGCTCTTAACGAAGGCTTGTTAACTGCCAACGAACGCCTGTACAACCACCTGCTCTATGGCATCTCTGTCACTGAGTTTGTGGAGGGTAAAAGGGCCAACCCGACGGTTGCGCTGATTGACTGGCAGAATCCAGCCAATAACAGCTTTGTATTTACCGAAGAGTTTACCGTTACCCGCTCTGGCGGCGTCTTCTCTACCTCACAAAACACCCGCCGCCCCGATATCGTCTGCTTTGTAAACGGTATTCCCCTGGTTGTGATTGAGGCGAAGCGCCCGGATGGTAATACGAAAAAAGGCCCGACCATTGACGAAGGCATTTCGCAAAACTTACGTAACCAGCGCCATGATGAAATCCCGTTGTTGTTCGCCTACAGCCAGATGCTGCTTTCCATAAACGGCAACGAAGGCCGTTATGGTACCTGTGGCACGCCCGCTAAATTCTGGGCGGCCTGGCGTGAAGAAGACATCAGTGGTGCCGAGATGGTCGCCATCAAAAACACCAAACTCAAAGATGAACAGTTGGCGGGCTTATTCAGCCACCGCTCGGCAAAAGACCTGGATTGGTACCAGAACCTGACGGCTGCGGGGGAGCTTGCTGTGACTGGGCAAGATCAATTACTGATCAGCCTGTTAAGCCCTGCCCGGTTATTGGAGATGACCCGTTACTTCACCTTGTTCGATAAAAAGGCAGGCAAGATCGTCGCACGTTATCAGCAGGTGTTTGGTATTAAGCGACTGATTGAGCGCATCAATACCCGCAGCGTCACTGGGGGGCGTGAAGGCGGTGTGATTTGGCATACCACGGGTTCGGGTAAGTCATTCACTATGGTGTTTTTAAGTAAGGCGCTGATCCTGCACGAAAGCCTGAAACAATGCCGTATCGTGGTGGTGACTGACCGGATCGATCTGGAAAACCAGCTGAGCAAAACCTTTGCCTCTGGCGGCGAGCTGGCCGGGAGAAAAGACAAAGAAGCAGCGATGGCCACCTCTGGCAAACGCCTGGCCGAACAGATCGGTAAAGGCACTGAGCGAATTATCTTCTCACTGATCCAGAAATTTAATACCGCTACCAAAATGCCGGAGTGTGTGAACAACAGCGCTGACATTATTGTGCTGATTGACGAAGGCCACCGCAGCCAGGGCGGTGAAAACCATATCCGCATGAAGCAGGCGCTGCCTAATGCCGCCTTTGTCGCCTTCACCGGCACGCCACTTTTAAAAGACGACAAGACCACCAATAAGTTTGGCCCCATTGTGCACGCTTACACCATGCAACGCGCGGTGGAAGACCAGACAGTAACGCCGCTGCTGTACGAAGAGCGCATTCCTGATTTAGATGTGAATGAACGCGCTATCGACAGTTGGTTTGAGCGTATTACCGAAGGACTTTCAGACGAGCAAAAGGCCGACCTAAAGCGCAAGTTTGCCAAGAAAGGTCAGGTATACGGTGCGGATGACCGCATTCGCTTGATTGCCCTGGATATTGCCAACCACTTCGTAAAGAACATAGACGAAGGTTTGAAAGCCCAGTTAGCCTGCGACAGCAAAGCCTCTGCTATCAAATACAAAAAGTATCTGGACGAAGCCCAAGCCCTTTGGCCAGAAGGCAATAGGTTTGAATCTGCCGTCGTGATGAGCCCGCCGGATAGTCGCGAAGGTAATACCGCTGTGGATGAAGCCACCACACCGGAAGTTACCCAGTGGTGGAAAGATAATGTTGGCACTCTCTTTGGTTCTGGGGACGAACAGGCTTACACCAAACATATTATTGAGCGCTTCGACAAAGATGATTCACTGAAGATACTGATCGTGGTCGATAAATTGCTTACCGGCTTTGATGAACCGAAAAACGCGGTCTTGTACATCGACAAACCGCTGAAAGAGCACAACCTCATTCAGGCGATTGCGCGGGTAAACCGACTGCACCCGAAGAAGAAATTTGGCTTGCTCATCGACTATCGCGGCATTCTGGCCGAATTGGATACCACCATTCAGAAATATCAGGATCTGGCTTCCCGCACTCAGGGCGGTTACGACATGAATGATATTGCTGGCCTCTACAACCAAATGAGCACCGAGTACAAGCGCCTGCCCCAGTTGTATAAGCAGCTGTGGGCCATATTCGATGGCGTGAAAAACAAGAACGACATCGAGCAATTGCGTCAGGTTCTGGTACCCAAAATAGAAGAGCAAGAGCCGTCAGAGCCAGGAGAAAGAGGAGAGCTGGTTGACGTGCATCTTAAGGTGCGTGAAGACTTCTACGAAGCCCTGACAGCCTTCGCCAGCTGCTTGAAGGTAGCGCTGCAATCCGCCACCTTCTTTGAAGACAAGAGCTTTAGCGATGTCGACCGTCGTCACTACAAAGAGACGGTAAAACAATTCTCCAGCCTGCGCCAACTGGTGCAGCAAGATGCGGGCGAAAGAATCGACTACGACGAATACGCCGAACAGGTCAAAAAGCTGCTGGATAAGCATGTGGTGGGTGTTGAGGTTAAGGAACCCGGTGGCGTGTATGAAGTGGGTAAGATGGGGCAAAAGCAACAGCCGGAAGACTGGAGCGAAGATACCTCTCCTACAAAAATCCGTAACGAAACCGATATCATCAAAACCCGCGTAACCCGCATGATTGAGCAAGAGCTACGGGATGACCCTTATGCTCAGGAAGCATTTTCCAAGCTGCTGCGCGAAGCCATTGAAGAAGCCGAAAAACTATTCGACCACCCACTGAAACAGTACATGCTGTTCCGTGAATTTGAAGAGCAAGTGCAAGACAGACGCCTGAACGACATCCCCGATGCATTTGCTGGTAATCGCCATGCACAGGCCTACTTTGGTGTATTCAAGAAAATGCTGCCGGAAGCTTTAGCTGTGCTGGATCAGCAAGTTCAGGATAAGTGGGTCAAAGTTGCCTTTGAAATTGACCAGGCGGTAGAAACCTCTGTCGCGGAAAACTCCATCA
>TARA_R110002050_G_scaffold40822_4_pt1 | contig 12971 bp, 14 predicted proteins | sample TARA_R110002050 | Tara Oceans TARA_R110002050 (sample SAMEA4396988) | marine metagenome | biome: Polar Biome; feature: [DCM] deep chlorophyll maximum layer (ENVO:01000326); material: water (ENVO:00002006), including particulate matter (ENVO:01000060) such as... | depth 25 m
CGCGCTTACACTACCATGTACAGTAAGATCTTCGTATATGGAAGCACTATTAGCCGCTCCCCAACTCCATATTGCGCTATTAGCGTTTAAATCTGTATTAGTACTATACCATACTGCACTACCAGCGCTTACTGTACTGTATACGGAGTCATAATGAGGTCTTTCTGTGACAAAAGCATAACCTGCATCCCAGTTTGCACTACCAGCACTTACAGTAGAGTAGACTGAGTCATAATGTGGTCTCTCTGCAGTAAAGTTGTAAGCAGCATTCCAGTTATCAGTACCAGATACTGCATTAGCGTGAGCCCAATTCCATATGTCAGTACCAGATAAGCTATTGGCATGAGACCAGTTCCATAAATCAGTACCGCTTATATTATTAGCGTACGTCCAATTCCACAAATCTGTACCGCTAATGCTATTTGCATAAGCCCAGTTCCATAAATCTGTACCGCTGATACTGTTTGCATAAGCCCATTCCCAGGTACCGCTATGAGCACGCGTCGTTGCAAAATTACCAATGTTACCACTAACGGCTTTGAAATCTGTATATGCTGAATTCCATTCTGTGCTTTGATTTGTACCGTCGTAAATTATACCTTGCGAACTAATACCACCTACAACAGTTAAATTTTCGCTAGGAGCAATACCAATACCTAATTTACCAAACTGTACATTAGATGCATCAGTGGTTAAGTCCTGGTTAATTGCCGATGGATCTTCAACGCTGAGACCAGCACTTACACTCCACGTCGTAGTACCTCCTTGAGCACCACTAAAAGCTAATATTAACGATCTGGTACTTAACGGGTCAATTAACGTCCAACCTCCTCTATTAGTACTGACCCTAATACTACCCTTTGTATTACCACTCTCTTCAATATCAAGACCAGCGCTAGCAGATGAATTTACTGATGACCCGTAATTGACAGTAATTGACTTGTCAGACGTCTTAAAGTCCTTACTGATACCCTCAACAGTCATATCACCTATGACTCTTACATCACCAACAACATGTAGAGGTACTGTTGGATCAGACGTACCTATACCAACATTAGACATCCTGTATACTTCACCTTGACTGTTAAGCGTCCACGCTCCAGCACCTGCTGCATTCCAATCTCCACTCTTAGCATTAACTTGCGTCCAAACATTTTCCCAATCAGCGCTAGCAGTTTTAACAGTAGTATATGTCTTATCCCAGTTACCACTATTAGTAGCCAGCGTTGATTTGTTAGCTATGCTGTTGAGATAACCTAAGCGCCAATCAGCACTACCAGTTCTAACCTCTGTGTTTGTACTAGCCCACGCACCACTGTATGTCTTAAGTGTTGTACGTGTACCGTTCCATAAATCTGTTCCTGATACAAGATTACTATACGACCAATTCCATTCCTCACTATTGTTTGTACCATCGTATAAAATACCGCTAGCAGAGATGTTACCAACAACAGAAAGCTTTTCACCAGGTGTTGTTGTACCAATACCAACCTTTTCACCTGCTTCGGTTAATCTGACAATAGTACCATCATCTGTCCACCCACCAGCAGTACCTGTTGAAGCCCAGTCTCCGCTATTAGCTCTTACTGTCGTTACTGTTTGATCCCAGTAACCGCTGTTAGCATTAACATCTGTATTAGTACTAGCCCATGTAGCGCTTAGTGATTGTAATGTCGCGAAAGCTGAGTTACCGTCCCCCGCGGAAGCGCTATTCTCAGCTACCCAAGTATATATACCGCTATTAGCATTTAAAGTCGTGTATGCGCTATTCCATCGCCCGCTTAGATTATATGTTAGCGCGTATGTTGAATCCCATGTTGACTCCTTTGACGAAACAGAATGCCATGCAGATGTACTCTTAAACGTGTCACCTGATACGGAAATACCTAACAGTGAACCGATGTCACCACCAGATGTAAATAATGTACCTGTAGAAGATATATGCCCTACGACAGTCATACCTTCACCTATTCCGGCTATTGTATTAACTACTCGTAGACCATGCTTTGCAATAAATGGTCCTGTTTTTGATGCCATCGGCTTCCCTATCCACTCAATGGATGCTCACAAGTATTTATTCCGATGTGGTTATGAAAAGATCTAAACCATTAAGGATTTCTGGTTTTCTTTACTGAGATCTTATTTCTGAGAAAAAGGTTGAAAAATGCATTATTTCGCCGTGTTAGCTCTCTACCCTTTGTATATCTCTTGTAGTGCTTGTCAGCTGATAGCTTATTACCGGTCCAATTACCAGTTGTAACTGCTTTTACGAACTTAGGAAATTTTGATAAACCGGGTGTATATTCAATATCTAGTAGCATTAGCTTAGAATCGACAGGTAATTTCATCCACGTACCATCTTTTGTCATCTTGTCTACGTTGGCTTTCGCTCTTAGAGCGTGAACCGTTACATCATCCTGTAGGAGCTTCAACACTTCAGGTGTTGATATACCTTTAGGGTGGTCCTTATACCACTTCTTTTGTATTGCATCAGTTGGAAATTTGTGACCATACCCTAATGTTTTTGTGCCACCTTCAACAGAGTTATGAGGAAACCACATCTTAGTCTTTGGATTATACCCTGTCATCCCTGCATTTTCTTGATCCATCAGATATCTGTAAAAGGTGTTCATTAATACATTATCAGGGTGCTGTGCGACTGCTACCTTAGCTGGTGGTTGTTGCTGTCCAACGTCTTTCGGGGATGCATCCATATCTTCTACTAATCTGTCAAATTTCGGTGTCATTTTTTATCCATTTGTCACTAGGCTCTAGAGGTTTATCATCGCCCCATGGCGGTAGTTGTTTGTTGTATTTACGTAACTCCGTATACATTTGATATATAGTACGTTTCAAGTCCATTATCACTGAACCTGCATTGTGTAATTGGTTTTTCAATCTCATTTGGTGGAAGGTTATATCATTCACTAAATTAATAGTGTCACGCATTTCAGCATCATGTGTTATTACTAATTCTCGTATTATATGCTCATCCCTTAAACGAGCGGATCTTTCAGTAATATAACCGTAACATAGAAGTACGAGCACTAATACATACAGAGGTCGCCAGGTCCACGTTGGTGGGACGATTTTCACATAATTATTTAGTCTTTCTCAAAGGGAAAGACGACCCAGTCGCCGTCCGAATACTCTTTTGAATAACTACCCGGTCTCTTTATCGTACTAGTCTTTATGTATGGGCATGCAGTATAAAGATGAGCGCCTCCAGTCTTTCTAAAAATATGGCTATATGCAAATTGAAGAGTTGTACCTCTATCACTAATATCATCAACTATTAGTACTCTATCATGTCTATCAAATTCATGGTCGTCAAGGTCTTGAGTTATCAGTACTTCTTGACCGGGAGTCTCTTCATCATATAACCTAAGTCCGAGTACAAGAAAATATTCCGGATTAATAGTTTCAGCCATAATTCTTGCTGGTACTACACCGCCGCGTGAAAGAGCGATCATATAATCAACATCAGGAAAGCGTCTATTCACCTTTGCTGCAGTTATATTACAGTCTCTGTGAAATGCATCCCAGTCAATGTAAACCTTACCCATTTAATAATTATAGCTAATATTGTAAGTTTATTCCACTAGGAAACTACCAATATTTTTTGAAAGTAACTCAGCTACTTTAATTAAGGATTCTTTCTTCTCTTTTGTTCGTGCACGCTTTGCTTTCTCGTATATTTCCAAAACAAAATCAGAAGTAATTTCTTGAGCCACAACGCTTTGCTGCAACTCCTTAGGTATTACTTTTTTCTTACTCAATGTTTTCTTCCTCGGCATATTGGCCTGTTTTAATTATTTAAGCTTTAAAGCTTCATATTAAACTTCACTTTACTCGCATTATATTAAATTGTATGTAAATATATGAAATGGCACATTTTCCTGACTACATATGGGATCCTGACTCTGGCCGATTGTATGTAACGGAGAGCGGAGAGCCATTTCAAAATAGCGGAGAGTATCTAGATGGACCAGCAACATTTCTTACGAAAGATGATGCATATAATTATCTTAAGCAGTACGGCTGTACCGGTACATTAGGTGTTAAGTTTAAATAAGATCTCCGGCTTCAGCCATCTTATTATATTTTTCGAGACGCTTAAACCACATATATGAATATTTTTGAAAGTGTATCTCGTTAAGTTCAAATTTCTGGAATTCTAAAGCTTGTGAGCACATAAAGATTACACCGTTCTCAATTTTTGACCCAGTGATTGAATTATGCGCATTGATATATGCAGCTAATTGCAGATAGTAATCTTCAACCCATTCTTTCTTTTTTGGCTTGTTAGTCTGCTTAAAGTCCATTATACACGGCTTATCGTCATACATACCGATTAGATCAGTTGTACCGGCATATTGATCTTCATAGTATAGCTGTACCTCAGATCCCCATACCTCGCTAACACGTGATAGACCTTTGTTAATAATTACATCTGCCATTTTTTTAGCTTTTGCATGTGTCGGTGAGAAGTCACATTTACGCTCCTTCTCTTCAACATAACATTCAAGAAACAAATGCATTGATGTACCCACACTTGCGGCTTGATTTCGTATTTTATTTGCGTTCTCTTTACCAACACGTTTCTGCCATTCAAGCAAATGCGTCATATCTTTTGTTTTAGATAGTACTGTTGTTACTGAAGGTACCAGAAAATCATCCGGTGTTCTGTATAGCCTCTTACCTGTTGTCTCGTCTCTACTGATACCTGGATACGAATATTTGTCGAATGTTCTAATCACTATACCATTATAGAGTATAATAGGCAGAAATCAATAAATAATTTTAATGACCTCGAAGTTTAATACATTATATAATTCCCTTCTTGAAGAAGCCTCAAAATGTACAAGAACAACAAAGAAAGCCTCATCTACCTCTAAAGGCAAGAAATGGATGAAATGTGTTAAGGGTGACGGTAAAGGATATAAACGAATTCATTGGGGCCAAAAAGGAGTCAAAGTATCCGGCAAAGCCAATACTAAGCGTCGTAAATCCTTCCGTGCGCGACATAAATGCTCTACTGCCAAAGCTAATACTCCTCGAGGTCAAGCTTGTAAAGATTGGTAATATTATAGATCAAGACAAACGACTATGATGTCTTTTAAACAATATTTTAGTGAGAACTACGCTGATGGTAAAGAAAAAGGTAAAAGCCGTCCAGGTAGAGTTAAACGATCTGGAGCTAGTTGTAAGGGCTCTGTAACATCCCTTCGCAGCAAAGCTAAAAAACATGGCGGTGAAAAAGGTAAGATGTATCATTGGTGTGCTAATATGAAAGGTGGTAAGAAAAAATAATGGCTAATCTCGTAACAAATATACCTCCAGTTGAATGTCAAATACGTAAAGAGTTTTTATATGACCATCAATCTGGTCATGGAGAATATTTAGATTGCTTCTGGGTCACTGCTAAGTCTATACCATCCCGAGCGCTTTATATTGAAAGTTATATTGAGGAGTACGGTGCACTATATGATAAGCTCCCAATATCAGCCTACTGCTGGAAAGAGGTAAAGGATCCCTTACCCTTAGGCTATCTTCAGATGTGGGACTGTCTGTCATATAATATAGAACTTATATGTAAAACATTTTTAAGAGATAGAAACTGTAGAGTCTTAATGCCTGATAAAACATTAAAAGAAGGTCAATATATTTTCACATTAGATACATATGGTCAACACACGATGGCTGAAACTCCTAATGAACACAAGTCATATAACTTTATTAAACTAGACAACGGTCAGTTCTGTTGTTATCCTAATAATAGAATACAGTTCTTTGATAAGTCATATACCCCAGCTGATCCAAAGCGACCGGACTTTAAGACATCGACAAAGTACTATTATGCAGAGGATGAGGATAGAATGTCATTTTACGACGCAACAGAATTCATGTATACCGATAGTAAAGACGGTAAGATAGATTAACCTATCTCTTTATCTGGTCAATCTTTTCTTCAATCTTATCAAACCGCCCGTTAAAGTATTCAATTAACTTATCCAGGTCTTGCTTAGCTACATATTTTTCAGGCATAGATAGAGCTAACTGTGAAAGATCTTTTCTCGCTTCTTTTAAATCCTCTTCATGGTGCTTTTCAAGCGATTCAAGATCATCATCTAAATCTTTAATTCGGCCCCATATCATTTTAAACACCCAACCTGCAAGAACAGATATAATACCAAATGATATGTTAAGTAGATCTTGTGATTCCATACACAATTATTTAGTCTCTGCTTGTTTATGGAGCCGAAGTAGAATGCTCCCAAGCAATACCTGTCCCGCTTAACGGGAGCGATTTATATCTAACAGTACCACCGTCGTTGTACTGTATAACAAGGTAGTGTTGTCTTACATAAATTCTCGCTTCTGAGCTAGCTGTTGGAGTTGTAGGTGTAGGATCTGTGTTATTTCTAATGTTCAGTGTAATCCCTGCGTTCCCTGCTAAATGTAGAGTCGTCTCAGGATTAGATACACCTACCCCTACTCGCCCTCCTGAGGTAAATGTTACCATATTTGAACCGCCTTGCACACTCCAAAAGTTTAAGCAAGCATTTGCACTGCTATTATTCAACGAGTTATCGTCTGCATATACGTACCACTCTGCCTGGTCATTGCTAACAATAATACCTGCTTCACCAGTAGATGCGTGTGTCTTTATATATGATGCTAAACCGCCTCCACTGTATGCATGAATGTTATAGCCTGGATTTGTTAGACCTATACCTAGTCTACTCTCAATATAGCAAAACTCATCACCTGTTGCACTAAGACCACCGTTAGAACTAATATTACCTGCAACCGTTAATCTTTCAGAAGGTATCGATGTACCTATACCGACATGCTTTGTACTGTAAAGCTTGGTACTATCTGGGGTTCTCCAGTTACCACTAAGGTCAGTTACCTCCGATGACAGGGTATTAATTAAAGAAAAGTTTCTACTTATATCTGATGTATGTGTTGACAATAAGGGATAAAATGTCGTATTGTCTTCAGTTATTACAAAATCAGAAAAATTGAGAATTGAGGTACCCGTGCTGTTTTCGATTAAAATAAAATCACCAGGCTCTATATCTGATGCCTGATTCAACTGTTTAATGTTTATACCGTCTGCCATTGTCTTGTTTATTTACTAAATTATTCTTCCAGATAAAGCTAATGCTGATCCCGGTCCGAGCAATGTTGATCTCTTTTCATAATCTTGAAAATTACCATGCACAGAAAAATTCTTAATATCACAATTCATAAAGTTATGTGATGTCGTGAATCCGATCCCAGTTCTTAATGAGCCTATATTAGCCAGAGCCCCTTCCCCGAGCCCGGTATCCATATTTGCTACATGGTATACTCTCCATATACCGTCGCTATCTTTTATTTCTGTTGTAACGCGTCTACCGTCATTCTGTAAAGTGACTCTCATCGAGTGAAACGTTATATCGTCTCTCGATGATACTTGTTGGTGCAAGGTAACAGATGGTGAACTAAGATACCTTTCGTGATTAGGCTTTGACGTTAATGGGAATGTACTCAAGTTAGGCGATACACTATTAATACTATAACCTGACAACATTGAATTTCTCACGCATATTGTGTTAGGTGAGCGTGTACTTTTTCGCGCGCTGTTGAAAATGTCGTAACCAGCTGAAGTAGATTCTGTCTTTTTATGTATAGGGTTTAAGCCAACCTTACCATGATCAGTAGTAGAAAAATCACCAGTTATATCAAATCCAACACCAACATAGCCACCTTTAATACCGTTTATTGATGCGCTATTATCAGCCACTGTTGTTGATCTAAATGCAAGTTCACCTTCGTAGTTTGTGTATCCAAGTGAACTGCCGATACCTGCAGGGTAGAATTCATACCTTGCATCCCAGAAGAATACACACAGACCATTCCCTGGTTTATATGTAGACCCCGGTATCGTCGTGTCAATCGTACTCAGTGTTGGAACAATAGTTGCCATTAATCGTTATCAATAAGACCTTTAAATTGCTGGTTTATCATCTCGTCAAAGGATGAAGTTGCCTCGTACGACACATCATCATCATCAGGATTCTCGCTATCATCTAACTCTCCACCATGACGCGCAGCGTGCTCTTCACCTCGATCACCTTCGTGTGGGTCTAGCTTAATAACACTATTAATATCGATTGTAACTTCACTACCGTCTTTACGTTGTACCGTTACTTCATCATCCTTAATGTCACTCACCTTACCGAGGCCTCCACCTTCAGCTGGATCAATATCAACTACATCTCCGACCTCAACATCATCCCATTGATCATTAATGTCGACTGGATCATCATATTGTTCGCGTGAGTCTTGCTTAGCGAGTCTTTCGACGTTTGGATCTCCTTTGTATTCTAAACTATCATCTGTAGGCATATCAGTATTTATTACCCGAACCGCGAATATAAATACTTGTATGAAAAGGTCGAAGCGTAAACTCATGCGCGAACACTATTCTCAGGCGTGGTTATCTCAGTTTAAATCTCCAATACCTCCGCATCTAACACCTGAAGAGCATGAAATATGGAAGAAAGAACTAGAGTGGGACCGTCAAGAACATGAGCGCCGAAAGAAAGAAGGCTATTATCCTTCCGAAGAATGAGTCTTTTTGGCGTAACCGTCAACTCCTCGTTCATACATATATGAGACGAACATAGGGTGTTTAATCAGATCACCGTTTTTGTCTTTCGGAAATTCTTCTGTATATGTACCAAATATTCTATCCATAAAAAATAAACATATACCATAATTCATATTATCATAGTGATGTATATCATGAAGTCTGACCAGCTTTCTGAACCACTTGTACTTCCAGAGAAAGTGACCTTTAAGGTGAAAGGCTGTGTGCATATTCAAAACAACGCCCCACGCGTATATCCAAGCACCGAGACCAAAAGACAAAGCGTATTGCCACGGTACAAACATAACAGCGAGAACTGATACAACAACGCCTAAAGCATACCACGTCCAACTATTAGCATTTCTATATTTGGTTGTTCGAAGCCTGCTAACAGGATACTCAACTTCATGATGCCTGTAGTGTCTAAACGCGACAGTCTTACCAAAATAACCTTTATGTTCAATCCAGCGATGCCAAATATAACCTACAAGTTCAACAATGAATGGTCCAGCTAAAAAGAATAATGCTGCGTATATTAACCAATTCACGAAAATACTTATTGCAGAGGTTGAATATTATCCAACTATATAGATATCATCAGTCGGAAATCCTGCCCCTCCAGTGACACGTACGTACCAACGTCCGGATTGAGAAGCTGGAGATAGTGTACCTGCTGACTTGGCAATAGTTATTTTTTGTGCGACTGAATTGTATGATACATCCCATAATCCCGCCTTAGCAGTTTGTGCGTTGATGTATTCATATTTTGATATACCTAGCTCACCTACACCAACTGAGCCACCTCTAATAGAAAATTGACCTGTATATAAACCTTGAATTTGATACACAGCGTAATATTCCCCTACGAAAACAGGAGTACCTGCAGTTGTAGGTACATGAAAACTAACCTCAACAACATCATTGGATCTAGCTTGACCTGTCCAATACATTTGATGTGGTAGATTAACACCGTTAACAATACCAGTGCTTGCAGATACAGACGCACTTAGCGATGTGTATATAATGGTATTATTCGCGCTAAGACCTCCCTCGAAAATACTTCTACCTTGAGCACTTATAGGTCCTGCTACTGTAAGTTTTGTCGCCGGAGCTGACGTACCTATTCCAACACTATTATTTGCATCTGTTAGATGTGTTATATCACCACCTGGCTCGGTAAACTTAGATGAACCTACACCCGTAGCTAATTGACCTCCAGATGTAAAGACGTTACCGGTACAGCTAATATGATCTATGACAGTGAGGTTTTCTGCTGGAGTGTTTGTACCAATACCAATACGTATTTCATTACCGACATCTTGTAGGACAAACTTATTTGTACCTACAATAAAGCCGCCAGAGTTAAATTGTATCTCTGTTGTTTGACCTGCTGCAGTCCTTACATTAACATTTCCTGGATTATATGATGACATGTTATGTTAAGCTTGTTAATATACCGTTAGTAAATCCTAATCTAGCAGACCCTCCACCCATCAGTGATACTACTATAGCCTGAGAACCACCACCAGTGGTTACACCTGACAGACCTCCAACTCTTATATCTTTTGCACTCAATGCACCTGCTACAATGAGTTTTGGCTCATCCGTACCATTGGCTGTAAATGTACCAGTACCGATTCCGATCGTATCACCAGCTTGATAAATTAATGAATCAGCTAAGTTACCACCGGTATCTTTCTTCATCACGAAATTACTATTACCACCTGATGTCTTTGAGCTGTTCGTATAACCTGTTTGCCAGTTCGCGGAATTACCTCTTAGCGTTGACGTAATTCCAGCGATATCTGTTTTGTTAGTCTGCGAGTCAGTATAACCCGTCACGAAGGATGCTGACAACCCAACAAATGTTCTATATGTTGAATCCCATGTACTGCTTGAACTCTTAACGGTTGTGTATGTCTTTGTCCATTCATCGCTTCTACCACCGCTACCGCTTAAAACACCTGACACAACAACAAAGTCATTATCAACAATAACCTGATCACCGCCAAGATATAAACTATCTGTTCCACCGCTAAGTGACATCGTTGGCATAATCTTAAGACCATCTGCATATGGCAGTATTGAACCTTGCTCACTTGCACCGAGACTACCATCACCAGTACCTCTGATGAATATACCTGACACAGAGAGGTGATCACTACCGCTTATTATACCGACAGTTGTTGTATTACCTACTACATGAAGTGTAGCATCAGGGGTCGAAATACCAATACCGACTGACGATACTGTGAACAGCTTTGATGTACCAGTTGAATCCCATAGTGAGCCTGCTCCCCAAGATGATGAAGCAGCTCTTACAGTCGTTACAACTTGATTCCAATAACCGCTATTAGCTTTGACATCTGTATTAGTGCTGTTCCAGACATTAACTCCTGTCAGTACTGCGCTATTAGCCCAATTCCAACCTGCTGATGTACCGCCTGCTGTGTAGATTAATGTACCATAAACCGTGCCACGAGCACTTATATTACCAGCGACAGTTAATTTCTCATTAGCTACTGTACCACCTATGATGACTTTATCGTTTACTGATGATAGTGATACTGTAGTACCGCTATGTGTCCATCCATTGCCACCCCAAGCACCGCTCTTAGCTCTAACTGTGGTTATTACTTGATTCCAATAACCACTATTACCGTTAAGTACTGTCCTTGTACCATTCCATGTACCGCTGAAGTCACGAACTGTTGTGTTTGTTGACGTAACCTTACCTGCATCTACGGCATATGAGGTGCTTGATATCGCAAGTACATTTGATGTCTTAACAAAGTTAATACCAGGACCTGCGCTTATTACTACAGTCTGGTTATCAGCAGCATTAAAGTGACCGAGGCTTGTACTACCACTAAGCGATATGCGATTAATTCCTAACCAACTCGCGCTGTTTGCATTAAGCGTTGTATGTGTCTTGTCCCAACTATTATGTGCACTAGCTACCCTGGTATATGTTGTATCCCAGTTAGCACTGTGACCGGTCATTGTAGCATATGTACTATCAGAAGATGACAATATTCCAGTTGAGAATGTATTACCGTCTGCAAAGATGATTGATTCATTACCAACGTATATTGAGCCTTGTGCGCTAATACTACCAGATACAGTTAACGTCGTTGTTGGGTTCGGTGTACCTATTCCAACATTACCACCATCCGCAACTACGAATGAGCACTTATTGTTTGCTTCTGGACCATCATATATCTTAAACGCATCTGTTGATCCCGCTGCGGCTATCGTTAGATGAGGCCTTCCAGCTGCCGTTCCGTCAAATGTTGCTGTACCTTCAACGTGAAGACGCGATGATGGTGAGATTTTATTAACTCCCAGCATTCCTGATTGCTGTATAACAACAGGGTTAGATGTACCAAACTTTATATTCGAAGCACTAAGATTGTTAAAGAAGGAATTACCCTGTGCACTTATACCACCCGCTACTGTAAGCTTCTCACCAGAGGCTGTTGTACCAATAGAGACAATGTCACCTGCTGTAACTAAGCGTACAACAGCACCGTCATCTATCCAGCCAGCGGAAGCTGCAGCAGACCATGTAGAGCTATTTGAGTTTACTGTAGTGAATGTTTTATCCCAGCTGTTATGTGCGCTATTAACTCTAGTATAGGTTACATTCCAATTAGCACTACCTGCTGAAGTCGCGGTGTAAGCACCGTCCCAATCACCACTGCCTGTATTAACAGTATTGTAAACGCTTGCTGTATTAACTGAATCAGCAGCATCAGCGATCAGTGTACCAGCTGAAGCGTATATGTTACCTGTACAAGATATAGCACCTACAACAGTAAGCTCATACCCCGGTGCAGTATGATTAATACCTACCTTACCATCATCTAGTATCGTAAAGAGCTCTTTATTGCTGATACCTGAAAGTGTACCGAAGAAATTAGCAATATCACCAGTACCGTCTTGCCGTACTTTTAATGTTGGTTGTGTATTTGCTGAGCTATCGTCAAAGAATGTAGCTAATGGATGTGCTCCTATCTCATTAATATTACGCGTTACATATATACCTCGTTGAGAAGATATATCTTGCGTGATCGTCAGCCCACCACCTTCAATCGTAACCGCCGTAGTGGGGGCTTCTGAATCGATCTTAAGAGCATGAAGTGAGCTCATAGTCTCATTATGATCAATTAATACACCATTTGTTCCGTCTGTGTCAGAAGTCGTGATGGATGCCTTGTACAGGGGTGTTGACGTACCACCTATACCTACTCTACCTGTGAAATAGTTAAGTGAGCCATTCGCGCTCAGTCCACCGTTAGCACTTATATTACCTGAAACGGTTAAT
>TARA_R110002050_G_scaffold110843_3_pt1 | contig 12969 bp, 5 predicted proteins | sample TARA_R110002050 | Tara Oceans TARA_R110002050 (sample SAMEA4396988) | marine metagenome | biome: Polar Biome; feature: [DCM] deep chlorophyll maximum layer (ENVO:01000326); material: water (ENVO:00002006), including particulate matter (ENVO:01000060) such as... | depth 25 m
AGCAGCGGTAGCAGGCATAGCGTGTTCGTATTCATACAATGTTGTTTTACCTTTTGCATTAACTTTTCCTATTGGTTTTGTAGAATAACCTACAAAAGCAGCACCTTGCTTATGCCAATGTTTAGTATCATTTGCTGTTATTCTTAAATATGTAGCTATTCCTGTAGCTGCGTTTTTATTTTTTGAAATAGATTCGTTTATTCTTTTCCACAATGTTTCATGAATTAAACCCACTTTTGTATTAAATTCATCAATCTTTCCATTTTTAATATTTTTTTCTATAGTAACCGGGTTTTTAAACAAAGTTGCATATGAAGAAATTTTTAAATTAATAGGATTACCTCTGTTATCTAATATTGGTTTGCCAAAAGCGCTATCAGAAACATAATCAGGATTATCTTTACCATCAATTTTAGGTTCATTTAAGTTTTTAAATCTTTTAACTATTTTAGTCCATAACGGGTTTGGAATACTTTTACCATTTTTATCTTTTAATGATTTACCATCTTTTCCTTTAAGCGAAGTTAATCCAAATATTTTACTACTACTTGTAAAAGCAGTTCCTCCGCTAGGACCAAAAAATGCTTCTCTTGGCAGTAGCGGAAAGACATCTTCAATCATTTTGTTAATATAAGTATCTATATCTTTTTCATTTTTAATAACTAAAGTTTCTTGTAGTTTATAAAACTTTAATAATCCATCAACTTTAACTCTTCCTTGAGCTGCTTCAACTACGAAATCAATATTATCTATAGCGTCTTCAGCTATTTTACTAAAAGCAAAGTCACTAGGTCTATCAATAGCTTTAGAAACTTTTTCTGTAGTCTGCTCTTTATCTACAAATTTTCTTTTTTCTACAATATTAGGTTTTTGTATAGTTTGCATTGTGGCATCAGTAGCAAACTCTTGTGCTAAAGCTTCGGCTAATGCATCTTTTCTAGTGCCTTTAGTAGATGTACCCACATCTCTTCCTAAAAAGTATTTTATAAATTCAGCCTTGGTAATGTCTTTTTTATTAAATATTTTCTTACCTTCTTTAGTTTTTTCTCTTTTACCAGTATCCTCCGCAAATTGTCTAAATCTTTTGTTTATAACGTCTTGAGGTATAGCTTCATAAATATTTTCAAAGTTATCCCTTAAAAAAGCTTCATAAGCAGCTCTAGAACCAAGAACATCTTTAGCTATAGTAGTTTTTAGCTCTGTTCTAAATGCTTTTTGCAAAGCTTGTTTAAATTTTTTAGAATCAACAGGTGGTAATTTAGTACCAAATGTTTTAATAACGGCATCAACTACTTTTTTACTAGTGGCATCAGTAATTTTTATCTTTTTTCTTAGACTTTCCTTCGCTTTAACAGGTTTTTTAGCAACTTGTTCCGTAGTTTCTTCAGTAGTTGTATCTGTAATACCTCTAGCTTCTGTAACATCAACAGTAAATTCTTCACCTAAAACTCTTTTAGAAGCTTCTATAGCTCTCGATGGTAAAAATTGATTTATGTAAGCAGCAAGTGGAACTCCTTTACTAGCATCGTATTCTGATATTAAATCTAAAATACCTCTTTTACCAGTTTCTATTTCATCAGTTAACAACTGTCTATCAAAGCCAGGAGCTTGACTTCTTGATTGTACTATTCTATTTGTTATAGGTTTAAATTGTTCTATTATTTCTATTGCACCATTTTTTCCTTTTGTTTCAAATATTTGTTGAACTTTATTTGAAGCAGCTTCAGAGGTTGCCTTAGAGGAAGCGGTAGGTGCTTTAATGTCAATTTCACCACCAACCATGTCTTTAACTTTTTGAGATAATTTACCTGTTTTAATTGTTTTATCGTAAGCTCTTAAAAATTCTTTTAAATCATCTTTTTTAGCAAAATTAGTTTTTAAACCAAAAGGTGAACCAAGAGTATTTATAATGTCTTGAACCAACAGTTTTACTTTTTCAAACATACCAGGCTGATCAATAAGTCCAGCTTCATATATTTGAGTCAAATATTCATCAGGTCTTACGTCTAAATAATTTTTACCGTCTTTAGTTTTAAGAGTTTTATAACCACCTTTTTCAATTCTTTCATCTAAAACTTTTATTTGTTCAGCTGATAGATTGTTTTTATACCAAGCCTCTATGATTGGTCTAGTTAGTTTTCCATTTTTAATAGAATTATATAAAATACCATGCAGTAGTTCGTGAGAAGCAGTTTTTACATTTAATGTTTTACCTATTAATTTTTCATTTAAAAATATAGTATCTCCTTCTATAAAGCCTAAATCCTCTTTAGCATTATATCCTTTTGCTTTTAATTGTTTAGCTGTTAATTTTTTAAGATCAAAACCTAATTGTTTACCTACATCTTTTACAGTAGAAATGTCTTCATCTGTTTTAATTCTAGCTCCTTCAACTACACTTATAGCTGCTAATTGCAAATTTATATCTTTTACTTCTTGTTTTTCGGGATTAGTTAAGCTTTCATCTAAACCTGCTATTTTATTAGTAATTTTATCTCTTTTTAATATTAAATCAAAAGCTGTTTGTTTACTTTTATCACTATAGTTTTTAGGAATTTTTAAACCAGTGTTTCTACTATTACTAAGATTTTGTAATTCTTCTTGATATTGTTCTTGTGTTAATTCTCCTTTATCGTAAAACTTTATTCTTAAGTTTTCTTCAGCAGCTTTAAAAAAACCATTAACCTGCTTAAGCATGCTACCTTTTAAATCAAATTTAGTAGCAACATCTCTAGCAGCATTTCTAAGTTCAATAGTTGTTTGATTAATTGTTGCACCTCCAAAAGGTAAAAAAAACCCAACATATCCTCCAGCCTCTGCAGATTCTAAAATTTCTTCTCCATTTAAAAACTTAGTATATCCTAGATTAAAATCTGTTTCTAGTTCTAACTGTGAACCAACAGATATTTGTGATAGACCTGTTTGAGATCCTTCAGTTAAATATTCACCACCTGCACCTTTTATAAATCTTTGCGATTTAGGTAAAGATTTTTTTACAAAATCTATTATACCATTTTTATATATTGATGAAGACATATTTTTAATATTAGAAAAACCTATACTTTTAGAAAAGTTTTTCATAACACCAGTTGCACCAGCTCTTTCTAATGCTGTTTGCATACCAGCAAAAGCTGCGGCCTCAGCTCTATTAGCATATTTACCCTCGCTTATAGCTAAAGCTATATTTTCTTCAGAAGGTTCTTCACCATCTGCCAATAAACCTTCAGTTATAGCCTCGTAATAATTGTTTCCATATTCTTGACCAAATATAGAAATTAAACCCATACTAGCCAAAGCTGGATTACCTGTTACAGCGCCTACGCCAGCGGCAGTAATTTGAGGTATAGCTTCTCCTAGTATTTTTATAATATCATCAAATTGTGCACCATCTTTTAGGTTAGATTTTTCAAACAAACTTAAATATTCTTCAGTTTCCGCTATAGCTTTTACATTTTTAACAATAGATTTTTGTGCTTTTTCTTTTCTAGCTTCGTAATACTTTGTTAAACCATCGAATTTTTCTTGTGAAATCTTACCTTCATCTAATCTTTTTTTATAACCTTGTAATTTTTTATCATAACTTATAATCTGCCCATGAAATTGACTTGTTACAGATTTTCTATAACCAACACCCATTTGCCTAGTACCTTTATACACCGCTTCTCCAAAATCTAAAATAACAGAATCTTCAGCCAAATCAAAAAGTGAAAGCATAGAGTCTTTGTTACGACTAAATTCTGTGTTTCGGTCTGACATAGCAACTCCTCCAACTTCTTCTAATTGATCTGATATTTCTTGAAGAGCAGTAGAATCCTCTATATAATCAACAACATTTGTATTAAACCAATCTTGGTAATCTTTGTTAGCAGTTTTCACGCCGTCAGGCGTCCTTAAATCATATTTTTTAGCTAAATCTAGCCTATATTGTTCAGCTTCTTTATTTACTACAGACATTCTAGCACCTAACATTAATTTTACAGCAGGATCATTGTTTATAGCCTGTGCTTTAGCATCTTCCATTGCTGCTTTAAATTGCTCTGGTTTGTCAAATAAATCAAAATCAGATGGTAAGTAAGAGCTAAAAAGCTTTACAGCTTCGCTTGTAGGCTCTTCTTCATAAGAGTCTGTTAGTCTATTGTATTTAGGCTGTACGTAGTTAGGTCTTGGTAATAGTTTTTCCATTAAATCTAACCGCTCTTTGCCTTCTGTGCCTTCTAGTATTTTAGCAAATCTACCATTACCATTAAAAGCATCTATATAGTCTTTTCTAAAATCTGTAATTTGCGTTTCTAAATCTCTTTGGTCTCCAAATTCTAATTGACCACCTGTAGGTGTTTCTCTTGGTATATCATCTATAGATATACCTTGTAATTCATCACCTATTTGAGTTGGTATTTCTGGTAAATCCGATGAACCAGGATCCAATGTGGATGCCGTATTTTGTTCTGGTATTACAGACGCATCCGTCTCCGCAATACCGTTTAACTTTACTTCTTCTTGAATTAATACAGCGTTTGGATACACTAATAAAAATTCTTGTACATTTTTTTCTGGAAGATTATAAATCTTACTATTTACTTTATATCTTGGCATACTATTAAGTTTTATGATTCAAGAAATTCTTCTTGTTTTTGTATCCTGATTTTTTGTATTTCAGATTTTAAATATCTTTTTTCTTTAGCATCAAGCTGATCACCATATTCTAATAAAACCTCTAAATTAGAAATTTTACTTAAAGGATCATAATCTTGAACTCTAGTTGCTTTATCACCTTTTATAATCCAAAGCGCTTTTGAATCACCATTATTTATTTCGTCTAAAACTTCTTTAGCATCTATAACTCTTTCATTAGTTTCTCCGTATTTTTGTAAAAGCTCATTGTAAGTTGCTTTTTGTGAATTAGCTGCGGCTATTTTACCCATAGCGTTTGTTTTTTTACCTAAATTTTTATTTAATATTTCTATATTTTTTTTATACGATCCAGATTCTAAACCTGAAAAAGGCTCTTTATCGCTAGGTATTTCGATGTTTAATAAATTTTGTACCCTATTTTTAACATAGCCTAAATCATCAGTTTCAGTAGGATCATCATTACTAGAATCAAAAACGCTACTAACATTAGATTCTTGATAATAAATTAATTCATCTTTTAAAATATCAATACCTAAATTTTTATAATACTTAATATCTTTTTCTTTAGCTTTTTTACTACTATAACCCCCACTCATTAATCCGTTTCTTTGAGATTTCATTTGCATAGCTTTAGCTATTAAATCAACGCTATAAACATCTCCTTTCATTAGTAAAGTAGGATCAGTAATGTCTAGTCTATTTTTAATATAATCATTTATATCATCAGTATTGTTTTGGCCAACAATAGCCGTAGCTTTTGTAAATGCAACATCCCAATTACTAGCGCTTTCTCCTACAAAAAATTTATTATTAATATATCTATTAGTGTTATATTTTGTAAATCCTCTACCATTAATGTTTCCTCTTGTTTGTTCTTGGTTAGCATTTAATTCATCAGTTACAAAAGCTGCTTGATTTAATCCTTTTTTAGTTAATATGTTAGGTTTAATTAACATATCTTCTGCACTAGGACCTGCCATAGTTTTTCTAACAAAACCTTCACCAAAGTTTTTACTATTAATAGTTCTTTTAAAAATAAAGTTACCATTTTCTTGAACTATACCGTGGTATTCTTTGTGCAAAGCCCATTCTTTATCGTCTTTATTACCTCTTTTAAATTCTGGTTGAAAATCTAAAAACTCTTTATTATTAATAGGTATTTTAGTTGTAAAAGTAGCATTTGAATTACCTTTATTATCATAACCCCCTTTCTTAGACATAGCACCTCCGTATTGAGAGGCGGCATCGGTGTTATTTAAAGAGTTTATAATAAACATGTTTGTTAATTTTTCCCCATCATTTCTACCAACATAGTTCCAATCAACGTTTATTGCACTAGAAGATAAGCCTTCAGAATCACCATTTCCGTAATGCTCATTTAGTTCTGATTCAAACAATCCCATTAAACTTTCAGACGTTGTATTGTAGTTTTCATACTTAATGTTTATTTCATCATTTGCTTGTCTTTTTTCAAGAGACAAATCAGTCATGGTATCATTGTTTGTTATAGCAGTTAAACTCTCACCTCCTAATATTTTAACATTATCTTGATATGATTGAAATAAATTACCATCTATACTGTTTATTTTGTCTCCAGTTTTTTTATTCTGCTTGTTGATAATTCTAGAATTTCTATTTGCATTACCGTGCCATCTTTCATCTAATTCTTTTTTTGATTTTGCTTCAGCAGCAAGAAATGCTCCTTTAGCCTCTATACCTTTTATAAAAATATTTGCCAAATCTTTACTTGCTTGCACATAAACATCTGCAGTACGATCTCTTATTATTCCTGGATTTCTATAACTCATTATTTAATTTTTATTTGCTTAAAAAATCTTTTACACTCATATCTGCAGCACCAGCTCCACTTACAACACCCATGCCTAAACCAGATAAACCGGTTACTATACCAGTAAGTGCACCTGCTTTCGCAGCATTTGCGTCAGCCTCTAGTTGTCTTTGTTGTGTTAATACACCTGAAGCCCTATCTAAATCAGCCACGTTTCTTTTTTCATCTTCTTGGAATCCAAATTGTATTCCCGCTGCTTCAGCTTGTTGAGTTCTTTGACCTTCGCTTATTTGTATACTTTGTATTCTCTGCTGCTCAGCCATTTTTAATTGATCTAACTGTTGCTGGCCTTGAGCTCTTAATTTTTCGTTTTGTGCTTCTTGCTGCTCTATATTAGCTGATACATCTTTTTTGCTTCTTAATGCGGCTTGCGCTAAAGCAGTTGCTCCTCCAGCACTTGCTCCTGTAGCTCTTAGAGTATCTAATGTATTAGCTAAAGCAATATCAGCTTCTTCAACTTGCATTTCAGCAGCTTGTGTTGCTACGCCTAAGTTTGCAAAAGGATTACTTAAATTACCTGAAAGATCTTTAGCCATAGAGCTTAAATCTCTAACGTTTGCATAAGGATTAGGTATAACTGCTCGAGCAGATTTAGTTGCGTCAATTTCTCTTTGAGCATTGCCCGCGTTTCTACTAGCTCTCCCGGCCGCTTTATCTGCTTGATTTGCAGCCGCTAAACCCCCTACAACCGTAAGTGTAGCTGCTGCTGTTATTATAGCCATATTAAAGTGTTTTTATTATTTCATGAGAGGGTTTTTCATCAACTGTATACCCTAATTTTTTATGTGTATTTATTAATTGTTGAGTTCTTCCGATACTAAATATATATTTTATGCCTTGTTTTTTACAAACGCTTTCAGCACCTTCTATTAAAAGCTCTATAGCCTGATTTCTGTCATCTTCTCTATATTTAGGATTAGAAACAATCCATTCAAGTAAAGCTGCCTTAGAATTTGTTGTATACAAAAACCCAGCAACTATTGGTTTATTTTGTTTTTCAACTATAAAACCTCCTTTACCATTATCTGGTAAAAATTCTTTCGCAGGTGCTTGCCATTCTGGCCAAGCATTCCACCATTCTACTAGAGTATTCCAATCGGAATCTTTTAGCATACGTATATTTAATTCCATTTGATTTAATATGATGATTCTACAATATCTGATGACACTGCAAATAATTCTTTTTTAGTTGTTGGATAATCAGCATTTATTAATTTAAATTTAACTGTTGACCAAAATCCTTTTATACCAGAAGAGCTAGCGCCCCAAAGTACTTCTCCTTCTGTTGCGGGCGAAATATTTATTAAATTTGCAAAAAATTTATTTTCTTTTCTTTTAAAGTTATTAACAAACATGTCTGACTCTAAAGAACTTAAATTAGTTTGCAATGTAAATTTACCTACTGGAGAAGCGGTGTCACTAGAGCTAGCAACCATGCTTTGTAATTGCCACCCATCAACACCTTCGTAGTTTATTGTTTTAAAGTTTTTAACCAATGATGGTTCTTTATTTAAAATAACAGTTACAGTAGAATCAACAGCGGCATCATTATAAAATTTACCGTATTGACCAGAGTTATGTAACCAAACTTTTCCATCATAAAAGCTATAGAAATTATTAACTAAACTAGTTAAAAAATTAGGTTTATAAGTAAAAAAACTAGTCCAACCTAAAACACCCTCGTCAAAAGATAAAGTTTTATTAGTAGATATAGTTTGTATTGAAACTATATAGTTTTTATTATGAATATCCCATCCACCAATAATTTTAGTTGCAGAGGCTAATTCATCTCTAAAAAAATCATGCATACCATAAGATGATATTTCTGTGATACCGTCAGCCGATAATCTAAGTACACAACCTTTTTTTCTATCTGTAAAATATTTTCTAAAACCGTATACAGCAAAGCTAAAAGGATCTGTAGATATTCCATATTCACCAGCGTAAGCAACTATTTGACCTATCACTAAAGGTGTGGAAGTAATTGACGCATTACCTTCAGCTGAGTATATAGCATCTTTATCTATTAAAGCTCTACTAACCTTTTCTTCTTGAAATATAATTAAGTTAGTATCTTCTGCATATAATTTCTGTATTGAACCATTTGCAGGATCTGCAGATTTTGTAATATCATCACCAACAGAGAATTGATTAGTATCGTTAATACCTGTTCTAGAGTTATATATTCCTGAATAAATTAAAGAACTTAATCTGTGTTGTTGTAATGGCTCTGGTTCATCTAAATAAGCTTTAACTCCAAAATCAATAGTAGTATTATTGTAACCACCTCTAATTCTTGATTCTTCTATATACCAGTCATATGTAGTGTCAGAAGTATAATCGTAAGGTACATTAGCATATGGTGTTACAGGCTTAACAGCGGCCTGAACAACATCCTTTAGCTTTTTAATTAAAAAAGTATTAAAATATTTTACCTCTATAGTAGTTGACATAGTTTTATTATCACTTATTTTATTTAATTATTACTAGCAAACATCTACACTATTCACTATACCATTAGAATTAAAAATTCTAAAAAACCTTCTATTTCCTAGACCGGTTTGATTACAAATGTAAGAATAGTATCCCGCTGCTGCAACTGGAGAGTTTGTTCCATTGGGTCCGGTTCTTATAACGTCATCAACAACCACTACGTTTTGTGTTGGATTTGGATTAGAAACAGATCCATTATTGTAGTATAAAACGGTTCCACAATTCAGGTTTAAAGCTCCGTTGATATTACAACTTTCAGATTGAACGCCTGGAGGTGACGCGTTTAGATAAGCACCTATTTCTAAAGATGCAACCTCAATTGTTTGAGTGGCTTCGGCAAATAAAGAACCATTAGTTACATTACCATTAGCATCTTGAAGTTTTATGGTTAAATTAAAAGTTCCAGAAGGACTAGAGGCACTGTTTTTAGATAATACACCTGAAGATGCGTCTATTGAAAAAGAGTTTAAAGTGTTACCAGCCGTAATAGACCATTTTAAACCATCCGTATCGTTAACTGTATCAGAAGATCCGTTTTCACCCGTGAGCGTGGCTAAAGTTCCGGTAACGCTTGTGTTTGTGTTTATTGTAGATAAAGCATCTATAACAGGCACTACATTGCTTAAATTACCTGACAAGCTAAGTTCTGTTGAAGGAACTCCAGCGTTGTCTACAACTACAAAAATAGTAAATCTTCTAACGTTTATAGTTTCATTATACACGAACTTTCCATCAGTTGCATTAGTTATAAAATTATAACCGCTATTGCCATTGTTTATATAGTTAAATTTACTAGTTATAGTTGCTCCAGTGTCATCAACAACTCTAAAGTTTGTTATTGTTGTAGACGTTAGATTGTTTCCGTTATTGTCTATAGGAAAAACGTTTTGTATAAATGCTGATCCTGGAGCTAAAGATTCTGGCTGAGTCCAATTGTAAGTTGAAAAATCAACAGCACCTGTAAAATTAGTTAAAATCGACGTGTTTAAATCAGATATTAAACCAACACTAGGTGTTTCCCAAAATATATCCAACAAAGACTCTTGAGGATCTGTTTCGTAAATAGCTAGTACAGGAAAATTAACAGAACCACTATTGCTTGGATCTATAAGTCCTATAGACTGATCTTTTGTACTTATTCTTACTAAATAAGGATTAGTATTTCCTTGATAAATACTAGCATGTGTTGTAGTCGATTGATCATTTCCGACTATAACATCTTCTGGCCCAATAGCATCAACTGAATGTTTTGTAGGTATAACAGTTGCTGTGCTTACAAATGGGTAATAAGGTTTGTTGCTAGTAAAAGTAGCTGTAGATAAAGCAACGTTTTGAACTCTACCAGAAAGTTTAACACTACTTCTATATTGTTTTTGCTCTGGACCAACCTCTGATAAATCTCTAGGTATTTTATTTATATTGTCTCCAAATAATGTAGAAAAACCTGTTTCATTAATTTCTTCACCAAAATATTGAGTATGACCAAAATAACCATTTACTATACCTGGTAAAAATACATTGTAATAATCTTGCTCTTGTTGTTTTACAACTATTTTGTAAGAATACCAGCCTTTTTCATTTAATGTATAAGAAAATTTTGTGTCAGGGGTAGAAGGATTTACTTGGCTATAGATGTCTATATTTATAGCACCATCGCAGGTTACAATATAAGGATTAGTTCCTGTTACAGAATTAATTTTTACATAATCTTTGTATTCACCTCTTAAGTAAGATCCGGTGATTGGAACAACACTAGGACCGTTTGCATTAATAGTAAAAGTGTAAGTAAAGTTTGTGTTATTAATAACAGGTGTAACACCAAATGTATTAAAACCTAAACCAACATTACTAGCGTATATTCCTGGTGTACCTTCAGATTCACTTATACTTGATGAAATTACACTATCTATTTTAACTTTTAAAGAATCACCAAGCCATTGTTTTACGGGTGTGTCTATATTGTTTTGAGCAGTATTAAATGGATTGTATATAGTAGAGCCTCCGTATGTTGTAGTACCTACTTGTTGTACGCTATCTTCAACATTTGATAATATAACGTCAGATTGTCTTCCATATTTATCGCATAAAACAAAACCTACTTGATAGTTTCTATCTTGTTTAACTGAATGACTAGGATATTCTACCCAATTATCAAAGTTTTCTAATAATATTTTAGGACCAACAGCTACTCTATAGTTTAAGAGACTAGGTGGAGTGTATTTGTCTAAAAAATTACCATATATTATTCTATTACCAGCGGTTTCTTGAGCTAGAGCTCTTACTGGAACTTTATCATAAACCCTTGTTGTTTGGTCTGTTGGTAATGTTTTAAAAGGTTTTCTTGATTGATAATCATATTCATAAACAGAAGTTGTAAGTGAAGTCCAGCTATTTGTTGAATCAGTTTCTCGTATAGTGTCTAACACTTTAATAGCTAAACCATCAGATTCTTTATACAATACATCTATGCTTTGTATCTTATAGCTATCAGCAGCTTGAGTACCTATGTTAGCTCCTTTGTCTGGAAGAGGAATCAAAAGTTTTATATCTTGAACGCCATTTTCCATAAATTGAAGAATTGTACTTCTGTAAGCATTGTCTTCATCTAAAGGCGTTTGATCTGCAGCACCTACACTACTTTCACCACTTCCTAAAAAATAACCTTTTTGTTTTGGTATAAATGCGACTTGAGTAAAAGGTGCTATTATTGAATATTCTCCATCATCATATTGAAATCTGTAACTTAATCTTATAAACTTACTTTCTAAATAGTCTGGATCACCAGGCCATTCGTTACCATCATTAAAGTTAAGAGTTATATTTTCACCAGTCATTGTAGTACTTAAAAAATATATATCACCTGGCGTTGTTGATATAGTAACCGAAGCATTTAATGTAACTGATGTGTTTGCTGTAATTGTTGTTACATAAATAAAATCATCCGGCTTTAGATTATTATTAGTATAATCTACTACGAGCATACCAACCTTAATACCTGACGTATTAGCTATAGCTAAAGTTGTTGTAGCACCTGTTCCAGTTGTTGTTTGTTTTATAACTTTATTTAATAAACTAACAGGCTCAAAAGGGTTGTATTTTGCAACTGAAATATCAGTTTCTTGACTGTAATATAATGGGTTAACTGTATTGTTAGGGTTGGCTGTTTTTACATTTATTTTTCTTGGTTGGTTTCTATTGTCTGTAAAAAATAATAAATCTTCTATTAAACTAACGCCGGTTATAAAACTGTTTTTTGAAAAGTTTAAAAATGAACCTACAACTAATGGAGTATAGACATTAGGTGTAACTGCTAGATTTAATTCATATATGAAACAATTAGCAGATGTTGGAGCTGGTGTTGGATTAGGGCTTTCTTTGTCAACAGGCCAAGGATCTGTATAGTCTGTTAAAAATACAAAAATATTATCATTAGTTTCGTTGGAATAATAACCTATAATACTTAACTCAGAAACACTTAAGTTTGTAACCCCAATTAAAGAATTACCTAAAACAGTTTCTAAAGCACCTATGTCATCAGCTTCGGATTTACCTACAGATATATTCTGCGCGTCTCTATATTCACCATTAGGTATAAGTCTATCATCCAAGTCTTTATTCATCTTGGATCTTAGAAAACTGTTTTTAATTTCAGCCATTAATATATGTATATATGTTTATCTTGGATAACTATTTCCTCCCGCGCCTGTATTATGTGCTGGATTAGGTCCTTTGAAATCAACAGGTTTTGATTTTGGAACTTTATTAAAATGATCTCTTAGCTTTGGGTTTGCAAACTCTCTAAATCCACCAATGTTTTTAGGTTTACTTCCCCGTGTTAAAAGATTTTTTATTATTTGAAATGCTCCTTTTGCAGCTTTGACACCTGCGCCTCCAACAAAACCTAAACCTCCTGATCCTCCAACTATGTTTCTTTCACCGCTGTTCTGAAGATGTTGTCTAACTTCTTCTTTTGTTGCTCCGTTTTTTGTATTGTT
>TARA_R110002050_G_scaffold85323_2_pt1 | contig 12967 bp, 9 predicted proteins | sample TARA_R110002050 | Tara Oceans TARA_R110002050 (sample SAMEA4396988) | marine metagenome | biome: Polar Biome; feature: [DCM] deep chlorophyll maximum layer (ENVO:01000326); material: water (ENVO:00002006), including particulate matter (ENVO:01000060) such as... | depth 25 m
CAATGTTGCAATCAAGTCGATAACAACACCGGCACATTCTCCTACACCTATAGCTTTTTCGTAACGCTCCGTATTACCCCAATCTATAAAGTCTTCTGGCGTTAAATCATCTATTGATGATAATGGCGTAAGAAAATCATAGAAATACATTTGTCCTTTTTCGGCATAATAATCCGGGAACGATAGATCTCCACCATTGGCATCAAAATCATTTAAGATCAAACGCAATGCTTCCGGACCTCTTTTACTTGGCACTTTTACCACCTTGTCCGCAAAACGACCGTTACCGTTACCATCATTGCTACCGCCCAACAATACCTGAAGCGCAGGAGCTACCAATTTATCCTTTGTACGAACGGACATGCCCTGAAAACCAATATTTGCCATATTGTGCTGCCCACAGGCATTCATACAACCACTGATTTTTATGACAACATCATCGTTGTTAATATAATCTGGGTATTCTGTTTTTATTACTCTTTCCAGTTCCTCTGCAATTCCCGTACTACTTGCAATTCCCAGATTACAGGTATCCGTACCAGGACAAGCAGTGATATCAAGAGCCTTATTATAACCAGCCTCAACAAAACCTAACTTTTCCAATTCAGTATAAAAGAATGCTACGTTCTCTTCCTTTACGAAAGGAATCAAAATGTTTTGACGTAATGATAATCTTAACTCACCCGCTGCATATTTCTGCACCAAGTTTGCCAATAAACGTGCTTTATCCGTATAGAAATCACCCAATAACACTTTAATACCCAAAGCAACATAACCTGGTTGTTTTTGTGGTATTACGTTAGTAGATTTCCACTGTTCAAAAGCTTTTACGTCACTAATTTCTACTGCAGGAACCTCTAACTCTGACACCTTTATTTTAGGATATGCCTCTGGGTCTATTGGAAAAGTATCAAAAGGTACCGCCGTTTTCTCTGCCGCCAAAAGCTCCTTAAATCCGTCAAGACCTAAATCTTTCAACAAGAATTTCATTCTAGCTTTAGCTCTACTTTTACGTTCACCGTAACGGTCAAAAACACGAACCACGGTTTCCATTAAAGGAATTATCTGATCCGCAGGCAAAAAGCTATACAACTCATCGGCATGTCGTGGTTGGGAACCCAATCCGCCACCAAGCATTACTTTAAAACCTATTTCACCATTTTGTATTTTGGCAATAAAGCCCAAATCATGCATATAGGACAAACCGGTATCTGCATCACTTGCGGAAAAAGAAACTTTGAACTTACGTCCCATTTCTTGACTTACAGGATTTCTAAGGAAATACTGAAATAATGCGTGTGCATATGGTGAAACATCAAAAGGTTCATCAACATCAATACCAGCCGTTTCACTTGCGGTTACGTTACGTACCGTGTTACCACAGGCTTCCCTTAAGGTAATTTCATCTTTCTCCAATTCTGCCCACAACTGCGGCGTTCTATTCAAATCCACATAGTGGATCTGAATATCTTGGCGTGTGGTAATATGCAATCTACCTGTAGAATATTCGTCCGATACATCACAAATACGAAGCAACTGCTTAGAGGTCACCTTACCATAAGGCAACTTTATACGAATCATTTGAACCCCTTCTTGACGCTGTCCGTAAACACCACGTGCCAAACGAAGACTTCTAAACTTTTCTTCATCTAGTTTGCCGCCGTGAAACTCATGAATTTTACGTTCTAATTCAAGAATATCCTTTTCAACTACCTGATTTTCTAATTCTGTTCTAAAACTTTGCATATTGTGGCCCCTCCTAACCTCCCCAAAAGGGAGGAACACTTACTCGGGTAAAAACAAGCGTTATTATTAATTCATTACTTTATTTTGCCTATAGACTTACTATACTAATTAAAATATGATGTCTATTTTTTAATTCCCCCTTTGGGGGCTTTTTACTGTATAAATCCTGCCCCTACGGTACTATTGGATTTTGTATCTACCAAAATAAAGGAACCGTTTGTTCTATGATTTTTAAATTGATCATAGAAAATTGGTTTGTTTAAACGGAAACTTACCTGGGCAATATCATTCATACCCAAAGACTCCGTTTTCTCATCTATACCAGAATAATCCGGTGCAATTTTATGATGTACCTGCTCCACTTTCGCCAATACTTTATTGACCCCGTGTTGAACTATATATTTGTTTCCTGCAGCTAATGGCAATGAATCCATCCACGAGATGGTTGCCGTAAATTGCTTATCTACCGTAGGTAAATCATCAGCCTTCACTAACATATCTCCACGACTCAAATTGATTTCATCTTCTAAGGTAATCGTTACCGAAGAACGCCTAGATGCGGTTCTATACTTCTTATCATGGAAATAAATATCCTTTATTTTAGAGCGTGTCTGTGATGGAAGCGCAACTACCTCATCACCTACGCTTAATTCGCCACCATATACTTTACCGGCAAATCCTCTAAAATCATGGTGCTCATCCGTTTTTGGACGGATAACATATTGCACCGGAAAACGTGGTGTACCCACATTGAAAATATCCTTTCTATCCAATGCTTCAAAATGATCTAACAAAGACTGACCTTTATACCAAGGGGTCTTGTCCGACAAGTTTACTACGTTATCCCCTTTCAAAGCACTTACAGGAATAAAAGTGATTTTCTGATCTTGATAATCTCTCTTTGCCATCAATGCCTCAAAATCAGCTTTAATTGCATTGTAAGTTTCTTCAGAATAGTCTACCAGATCCATCTTATTAATAGCTACCACTACATCTTTTATGCGTAATAGGTTATTGATGAAGAAGTGTCTATTAGTTTGCTCTATTACCCCTTTACGTGCATCGATCAAAATGATCGCCGCTTGTGAAGTTGAAGCTCCAGTTACCATGTTACGCGTATATTCTACGTGCCCAGGTGTATCTGCTATAATGTAACTTTTCTTTGCCGTTGAGAAATAGATATGGGCTACATCTATCGTGATACCTTGCTCACGTTCCGCAACCAGACCGTCTGTTGCCAAAGAGAAATCCAAATAATCATATCCCTTTTGCTTACTGGTCTTTTCTATTGCCTCTAATTTATCGCTGGTCAGTGACTTTGTATCATACAATATTCTCCCAATCAAGGTACTTTTACCGTCATCTACACTACCTGCTGTTGCTATTTTTAGTACTTCCAATTTCGTTGTTCGTTGTCGGTTGTTGGTTGTTAGTTTTATTCGTGATCTACTATCAACGAACAACTAACAACTATCAACCAGATTAAAAATATCCTTGTTGTTTTCTTTTTTCCATTGCCGCTTCTGAACGCTTATCGTCTATACGTGCACCACGCTCTGAAATGGATGAATCCCTAATTTCCTCTACTACCTTATCAATAGTTTCTGCATCTGAAAGAACGGCTGCCGTACAAGACATGTCGCCTACAGTACGAAAACGCACCAAACGCTCTTCTACTACCTCATCTTCTTCCCTAAATACGATACCATCTTCTGCAGACCAGATCATACCGTCCCTTAAGAAGGTTTTACGCTTATGTGCAAAATAGATGGAAGGAATTTCAATTTGCTCCTCTTTGATGTACGACCAAACATCTAGCTCCGTCCAGTTAGAAATAGGGAACACTCTTACGTTCTGCCCCAATTCTATTTGCCCGTTCAACATATCGAACAACTCTGGGCGCTGATTACGCTCATCCCACTGACCAAAATCATCACGAACAGAAAATATACGTTCTTTTGCACGTGCCTTTTCCTCATCTCTACGAGCTCCACCAATACAAGCGTCGAACTTAAATTCTTCAATGGCATCTAACAACGTGGTTGTCTGCAAGCTATTTCTACTTGAATACCTACCAGATTCTTCTTTCACCTTACCTTGATCAATAGAATCCTGTACATTACGTACAATTAATTCCAGACCCAACTCCTCTACCAATCTATCTCTAAATTCTATGGTTTCAGGAAAGTTATGACCTGTATCAATATGCATTAAAGGGAAAGGAATTTTTGATGGCCAAAATGCCTTCTGTGCCAAACGTACCAATGTGATCGAGTCTTTTCCTCCCGAAAACAAAAGTACCGGCTTCTCAAACTGAGCTGCAACCTCCCTAATGATATAAATGGCCTCATTTTCAAGGGCATTTATATGAGAAGTATCTTTTAAAAGGTCTAAAGAAGGGCTTGCCTCCAATTCCGTGCTTGTATTACTCATTATACTTTTTTAGATCAATTATCTTTATTTTTTCTACTACCTATGATTAACTGTGTAACCCGCACTCCCTATTTGCCAACACTTTGGTTGGATCAAAATAGTTATGCTCGTTAGGTAGGTCATATTTTTTCAAATAGGCATCTAGCTGAGTATCGTTCCAATGATAAAACGGACTCACTTTTAATACACCATCTTTACTTAGGCTTAATATATCCAAACTATCCCTATGTGCGGTCTGCCCTTTTCTTAGGTTAGTAAACCAAACATCCGGTTTAAAATCTGCCATTGCCCTTTTAAAAGGCTCCAATTTCACCTGCTCGGTAAACTCTGCATGCCTAGGATCATCTATTTGTGGTATACCCATTACGGCATCTCTATGTGCGGTAGTCTGTTTTGGTACATATAATTTTATGTTCAAATTCAACCTTTCAGTCAATTCTTCTGCATGTTTATAGGTTTTAGGAGTATTATACCCTGTATCGCACCAAACCACAGGAATATCTTTTCTCACCTCTGAAACAGCATGCAAAATAGCTACTTCGTACGGTCTAAAATTAGTAGTTACTACAGGAACCTGAGCATGTTTTACTGCCCAAGAAATAATTTCTTGAGGTGGTATCCCTTTAAACTGAACGTTCAATTGTTGAACTTGTGCTTCTGTCAATGCCATAATCCTTTTCTTTTCTATTTACCCCACTTTACTAAATTCCAGATTCTTTCGTGAAAAAAATACAGAACCATTTTTGTTACAAAATCTATAGAGGCAATAGAGGCCGCAATAGAAATTTCACCTGTTAATATATAGGATATCACCAAAGTATCTAACGTACCAATTACTCTCCAACTAAACGCTTTTGCAATACTACGTAGCGGCTTCTCTGAAGTTTTATCTTCTTTATAGGTAGTCTTTGACTCTTTTTTGTTCAAAACAAGTTGATCTGCAATCATCTTTTACTTAATTTTTATTACCCTACTAATTTAATAGAGTTTTCAAAAATAGTATATATTTTCAAAGTAGTCGCCAAAAATTCAGATAAATTTCCATTACCCTATAGATTTAGTAGATTATTAACAAATGGACGCAAAAATTTAATATTTCGCAACATATTGAATTCCAGTAAACTAAAAAATGAATGAATTTTGAACCCTAAGAAATGATATCCTTTAAAGTATTGCTTCTATATACCTCTAAGGCACTATCACGCACTTGCAACATTAATTTATGTACGGAGCATGTGTTTTCATCGGGACAATCATCGCAGGTCTCATAAAAATTAAGGCTAACACATGGCACCATCGCTATAGGACCTTCAAGCACTCTCATAACATCGGTCATTGAAATCTCTTCGGGTGACCTTAAAAGATAATAGCCGCCCCCTTTACCTTTTTTAGAGCCTAAAAAACCTGTTTTTCTTAAACTTAGCAAAATGCTTTCCAAGAATTTCTGGGAGATATTCTCCTTCTCAGCAATTTCTGAAATTTGAACAGGTTGCTTGTCTGTTTGCGCCGCTAAATAAGAAAGCGCTTTTAAACCATATTTTGTCTTTTTCGAGAGCATGATGCTAAGATAGCCAAATAATAAAATATCGAAGAAATACTTAAGACGACAATTTTAGCGTTAATACTGGGCAACCTAAAAATCCAAATCATGAAAAAAATATTATTATCTACACTTTTAAGTGCATTTACTTTGGTGTTCTTATCATGCTCTAACGATGAAGATGCTATTACCAACGCCAGTGAATCTCAAATTACGGGCACCTGGAACCTGACCGCCCTAGAAACAAAAGATGGTAGATCAGATACTAATTTTGACGGCACTTCTATACCCACTACTTTCACCGCAGTTGGTAAAGATTTTGATACCGTAGTTACTTTTTCAGAAAACCCTAACATAGTAACCAGTGAAGGTTCTTACACCACAGTGATTACCACTACGGTTATGGGAGAAACATCAACTGAAGAAGAAACCGGTGAAGACTTTTTTGAAAGTGATGAATGGAGACTAGATGGCAGTATCCTATATTTTGGCACTGGTGATGAAGAAGTAGGCTTTACCATTACAGAACTTACAGATGGTAAAATGTCATTACGATATGAAGTGGATGAAACTGTAGATTTCTTTGGTGCTACAACTAGCGTTAGTGCAACTTATAATATGACATTAACAAAATAACCCACCTTATATAAAACAAACAAAAAGCCCGGTACGTACCGGGCTTTTTGTTTTAATCACAATATCCTTTAGCCTAATGCTTGAGCAATATCCGCTATGATATCGTCTATATGTTCCAGACCTACAGAAATTCTGACCGTACCATCTGATATGCCCACTGCAGCACGTTCCTCTATACTTAATTTACTATGTGTTGTAGATGCCGGATGCGTAACGATAGTTCTTGAATCTCCTAAATTGGCAGAAAGGGACAATAGTTTAATGGAATCGAAAAATTCCCTACCCGCTTCTAAACCGCCTTTAACTTCAAAGGCTACTACACAACCACCCGCTTTCATTTGCTTTTTTGCAATTTCATATTTAGGGTGCGATTTTAAAAATGGATATTTCACCCAATTTACCTTATCGCTCGCTTCTAAATATTCGGCTAACTTTAAAGCATTATCACAATGCCTATCAACTCTTATTGCCAGTGTTTCTAAACTTTTAGAAAGCACCCAAGCATTGAAAGGTGAAAGTGCCGGACCGGTAATTCGTGAGAATCGATATACTTTATCCATCAAATCTGCACTACCTACGGTAATACCAGCCAAAACCCTACCTTGACCATCCATTAGTTTGGTACCGGAATGTATGACCAAATCCGCCCCAAATTTAATGGGCTGTTGTAAGTAAGGTGATGCAAAACAATTATCTATGATTAAAATTAGATTATTCTTTTTGGCAATTTTACCCAATTCCTCCAAATCCAATACATCAACACCTGGATTGGTAGGTGTTTCCGCATAGATGATTTTTGTTTTCGGAGTAATTAAACGCTCTATTTCTTCTAAGGCATCTATTTTAAAATATGTGTGATCAATATTCCACTTTGGAAAAAAGTTGGTAAATAACGAATGCGTAGAACCAAAAATACTTCTTGCCGATAGCACATGATCACCGCTATCTAACAATGCTGCCAATGTAGAAAATACAGCTGCCATACCCGATGCAAAAGCAAATCCGCTCTCCGCACCTTCCATTTGACAAACCTTATCAATAAATTCAGATGAATTTGGGTTAGAATATCTTGAGTATATATTACGATCTTTTTCCTCGGCAAACGAAGCACGCATATCTTCAGCGTCTTCAAATACAAAACTAGAGGTCAAATATAATGGAACGGAATGCTCCAAATTTTCGCTTCGTTTTAATTGTGTACGTATTGCGTTCGTTTCAAATTTATTGTTGTTCTTTTTCATTTCACTAATTCTTCTCTTTTCCTATTCCTATTTCTACTTTCATATACTTCGTACTTATGACTTTGTACTTCGTACTTTTCACTAGCCTTTCTCCGCAATTCGTAATATATCACCAAAGACACCTCTTGCGGTTACTGCTGCGCCTGCACCTGCACCTTGTATTACTAACGGATTTTCCCCGTAAGATTCCGTATATATCTCTATAATGGAATCCGACCCTTTTACTTGCCCCAGGGCACTTTCTTTTGGAACGGAGACCAATTTAACATCTAACACTCCTTTTTCTTTCTGAAGATTGCCATGCAGATCACCTACATAACGCAATACATGATCTGGCTTTTGGTTCTTCTTAATTTCATTGAACTTGGTATCCAACACTTCTAAATGCTGTAAGAAGAAATCTACCTCACCATCTTGCAGTTTTTTAGGTATCAGGTTTTCAATATTGATATCTGCAAACTCATTATGCAAATCTAGCTCACGTGCCAATATCAATAATTTACGCCCAACATCATTTCCAGAAAGGTCTTCACGTGGATCTGGTTCCGTAAATCCTTTTTGCATTGCATCTTTCAAAATCGATGAAAAAGGTACATCCACTTCTGAGAATGTATTGAAAATATAACTTAAAGAACCTGAGAAAACGCCTTTTATCCTTGTTATATTCTCTCCGGATAAATGTAACAACTTAATGGTATCAATCAATGGCAAACCTGCTCCTACATTGGTTTCATACAGATATTGCTTTTGATTTTTTTGCAATTCTTCCCTCAGTAACTGATAAAAATCGTAACGCAAGGTATTGGCAATTTTGTTCGATGACACAATATCAAAACCACGCTCTACAAATTCAAAATAGTTGGCAACAAAATCTTTACTTGCCGTATTATCTATTACAATAAGGTTCTCTAAATGGTGACGCTTTGCAAATTCAAAGACATCATCAATCTTATACGGTTTTCCTTTCTGCTCTAGTTGTGTCTTCCAGTTCTTGGCAATGCCTTTTTCATTCAACAATATCTTTTTAGAGTTTGCAATTCCAAATACTCTTAGGTCTAATTTCTTACGCTCTTTTATGGACTTTGCCGATTTTAAAATTTGTTCTATTAACGTACCGCCTACATTACCGTGACCGAAAATCAAAATATTAATTTTCTTGCTGATGCCGAATACCTGACCGTGCATAACATTGACAGCCTTATGCAAATCTGATTTCTTTACCACCAAACTTACGTTCTTGCCAGATACCGTATTATTGAACAACAACGGTACGATCTGGTTTTTGATCAATGCATTGAACGGATTGTGAAAAGTGCTTAAATCTTGACCTACGATAGATATAATAGATACATCATCCATCACCGTGATCATATTTACATCTTTTGATTCAAAGTCGTTGCTAAACTCATTTTCCAATGCCAGCTTTGCCCTTTTTGCCTTATCCTTTTTCACCACAAGACCTATTCCCCTTTCAGATGATCCTTGGGAAATAATGCTCACACTAATATTGCTAGATTGCAAGGCTTTAAAAATACGAGCATCTACACCTACTTTCCCTAACAAGCCACGACCTTCTATATTGATCATGGCAACATCTTCTATTACCGAGAGCGACTTTATACCTTCTTTACTGGATTTAGCACTTATTAAAGTACCCTCATTATCATCATTGTAGGTATTTAAAATACGTAACGGAATGTTCTTCTCTATTAAGGGAATTATGGTTTTGGCATGTAGAATGGTAGCTCCAAAATTGGCGAGCTCGTTTGCTTCTTCATAAGACAGGTTCGCCAGTCTTTTCGCCTCTGGTACATAATCAGGATTTGCCGTATAAATACCATCAACATGGGTATAATTCTGTAATTCTTCGGCATCTAAAAAATTTGCCAATAATGCCGCGGAATAATTACTGCCATTTCTACCCAAAGTAGTTGTCTCGTTCTCCACTGTAGAGGCTATAAAACCGGTTACTACCGCTACCGTATCACTCGGAATTTCAGCAAATTTTAAAAGTACCAATTCTTTGGATTCATTTTCAAGCACCTTGGCGTCACCAAAGGTATCATCGGTCTTAATGACTTCACGTGTATCTACAAGTTTGGCATTGATCCCTTTACCGATCAATAGTTTGGTTACCAGTTTGGCAGAGATCAACTCGCCATACGCCAACACCTCATCTTTTATTTTGGCGCTGTAATCTCCCAACAGGGAAACTCCTTCATACAGCTTTGCCAAGCCCTTGAATTCGGCAGATAGATTTACGTTGGAATAGGTATGTTTTTGATACTTCTCCAGCGCTTCAAAATCTGACCTATAATCTTTTCCCTTGGCTGCTTTCTCTAGCATATCCTCTAGCTGATCTGTAGCCTTTTCCCTTGCGGAAACCACCATGGCTACATTCTCATTGTTCTTGACCTTTTGTGTAACGATATCCAATACACGCTCAAGTCCCTCGCCATTACTCAACGATTTACCACCGAATTTTAGGATTTTGATCTTCTTGATATTACCGTTGGTATTAAAAATACCGGTCAGCAATTTTTCCATTTGATCAAACTCGATCAAAAAGGCGTCATGCCCATGTAACGATTGTACTTCTCCATAGGTAACATTACTCTTTGCCTGCGCCAATTGCTTAAAGGTATCTTTGTTTTCTTGGGCAGTAAAGAACATATCGGAATCTACCCCGATAATATGAATATTGGTATCGCTATTTTGTAGCTTTATAAAATTCTCATCACCATTCCTAGTCACATCAATGGTCTTTAACAATTGATTCATCAACTTATACGCAGACAATTGAAAACGCTCTTGTAGCTTATCGCCATGGTGCATTAACCAACTTTCTACATTAAAAACCTTAAGCTCCTCATTGGTACTTCGTTTAAACCGTTCTTTAAAGGAAGCCGGAGTCCTATAACATAGCATGGCATGCATGCGTGCATCATGTACGGGCTGCTTTGAGTTTATCAAAAACTGTTCTTGAATTTGGCAATTGGCAATTAACCAATCTGTCGATTTCCAATCTGATGCTACAGGTATCAAATGCTCAGTTAAGGTTGGGTGTAATGCTGCCATTTCCCAAGCTATACCGCCACCCAAAGATCCACCGATCAATGCAAACAAACGCTCTACCTTTAACTGTTGTAGACCCAATAAAAATATTCTAGCTACATCACCGGCTACAAAATCCTTATAGTTCTCTATTACAAACTTATCATGACCATTGCCCGGAATGTTGAATGCCAAAATAGTGTACTTGTTGGTATCTATACACTTCTCTTCCCCGATCAAGGCAGACCACCAACCATTTTCTCCGGTAACATTAGAATTACCCGTTAATGCATGGTTCACCAATATAATGGGTGCAGTATGTAATTTTTTTCCAAATACCTGATACGATAATTGAATATCTTGAACACTACCGCTTAGGGCCTTGTATTTTTTAATCTGTAGTTGATGTAACATCTATTTCAAAATCAATTTGTGGCTGAGCTTCGACTGCGCTCAGCCACCACATGTAAAATAATATATTCTTGAACATTCAATGACTTCGGCTAGGCTCAGCCGCCACCAATATTCTTTTTTTCTTAAACCAGAGATCACTTCGGCTACGCTCAGTGACCGGTTGTTGACTATATAGCAACCTATATTAGAGGCTGGCAAATGCCTGCTCTAAATCTGCTTTTAAATCTTCTATATCTTCAAGACCTACCGACAAACGAATTAAATCTTGCCCTACACCTGCACCTTCTTGCTGCTCTGCGGTTAATTGCTGGTGGGTAGTACTTGCCGGGTGAATGATCAATGATTTGGTGTCACCAATGTTGGCCAACAAAGAAAAGATCTTAGTGGCATCGGTAACCTTTTTAGCCGCTTCAAAACCGCCCTTGATACCAAAGGTAACCAATCCGCTTTGACCTTTTGGCAAGTATTCTTGTGCCAAGTCATAGTACTTATTGCTCTTTAATCCTGGGTAATTTACCCAAGCCACTTCTTCCCTTCCTTCTAACCAAGTAGCCAATTCCAATGCATTCGCACTGTGTTGTTTTATACGTACCGGCAAAGTCTCTAAACCTTGTATAATTTGGAAGGCGTTATACGGACTCAATGCCCCACCAAAATCACGTAAACCTTCCAGTATCAATTTAAAGGTAAATGCCGCCGCACCTAATGCCTCGCTATATACCAAACCGTGGTAACCTGCAGATGGTTCCGTAAATTCAGGGAATTTTCCGTTGGTCCAATCGAACGTACCGGCATCTATAATTGCCCCACCTAAGGATGTTCCTTGACCGCCAATATATTTTGTCAATGAATGAATAACCAAATTGGCACCGTGCTCAATAGGGTTTAACAATGAAGGAGTAGCTACTGTATTATCTACTATAAAAGGTACTCCCGCTGCTTTCGATTCTTTAGAAATCGCTTTCAGATCCAACACATCCAATTTCGGATTCCCTAAAGATTCCACAAAGAAAGCCCTTGTATTATCCTGTACCGCTTTTCCAAAATTTTCAGGATCAGATGCATCTACAAAGGTGGTGGTAATACCGAATCTTGGTAGGGTAACATTCAATAAATTAAAGGTACCACCGTATAAACTGCTTGATGCTACAATATGATCGCCCGCTTTTAATAAGGTCAATAAACCTGTAGAAATGGCAGCAGTACCCGATGCAAAGACCACAGCCCCAACACCACCTTCAACAGCAGCTAATCTGTCTTGTAAAATTTGATTGGTAGGATTGTTTAAACGTGTGTAAATAAACCCTAGTTCTTTAAGAGAAAATAAGTTTGCCGCATGATCGGTATCATTAAATACATATGATGATGTTTGATAAATAGGCACTGCCCTTGTACCACCATTTATAGTGGTGTCGTGACCTGCGTGTAATGCGTTTGTTGCTAATTTGTGATTACTCATGATTTTGTTGTTTTTAAAAATTATTTTAATAATTAAAAAGCCCAACTTAAACACATAAAAATGTGAGTAAGTAAAATCAAAAAGTTATAAGAAAGTAATATCGAGAAAATCGATTACTGTTATCCTTCCCCTAGGGGTAGAATGTAGCACCTTCTTTGTATAGAACAAAGGGTTGCTAAGGTTTCAAAGGGTCTAATCCCTCCACCTTTCTTGATAACTATTCAATACGTGTGTGAACTTTGAGCTACAAATATAAAGGCAGAAAAATTTAAAAACCTAGTATTTTATGAAAAATATATAATTCTTGGTCTTGTTGTTAGTTTTCTGAAGGCTTAAAAGCAATGAAACACCTGTTCAATTACAATATTCTCGACACACTCTTAACCTAAAGAAAAATTAGTTTAAGAGCACTCGAACTGACATTTTACTATAAACGAAAAACGA